>ENA-UOOK01000057-UOOK01000057.1-fermentation-metagenome-genome-assembly--contig:-NODE-57-length-115382-cov-10.172813_pt1 | contig 115382 bp, 102 predicted proteins | sample MGYA00245777_ERZ724023 | MGnify/ENA primary metagenome ERZ724023 (study PRJEB28704, sample SAMN03018312) | fermentation metagenome | biome: anthropogenic terrestrial biome; feature: soil... | reverse complement strand
AGTCGTTCCCCAGGAAGTGAAATCGGACATCTGTCCTCCCACAATATTAGGAATACTCATTACTTCCTTTGTGAACTGAATCCTCTTCTCTGCCAAGTCGGCAAGAGCTTTTCCTTCTTTATATCCTATAAATGCAGCAGGAATTGTCTGATTTGACGGAGTGGCCATATTTATTAAATCTTCTCCCCCTGCTTCGTGATTGTAGACTATTATTCCTGCTGCTCCTGCATTTTGAGCATTCGTTATCTTCTCTACAAATGTGTTTCCTCCACGCATTACAAGAGCAACTTTTCCTGCTAAATCCTTACCTTCAAATTCCTGAGCTTGTCCTGTACCGCAGTCTACATATTCAACTCTAGCTTTCATTTCCATTACATCAGAATAAATAGTTTTTTCTCCTTTATTATTATAATACTCCAGATCATGAGGAAGGTCTGAATAAGAATTTATTTTTTTACCATAAAAATCTAACAATGTTTTACTGTCATTTTTTATATATACAGGTTCTTTATCTTCTAATTTTTCTATCAATTTTCTTTGAGAATCTACATTTTGATTTAAGTAGTCAATATCATAAGCTTTATTACCAATTATAACCGAATTTGAAGGAAGAACACTATCGCTTGTTTCTTCACCATTTCCGAACACATCTGCAGGATCTATACTTCCTGCAACCATCATACCAACTTTATTGTCTTCTCCGTATACAAGATAAGGAACAGTCAATTTTAAATTTTCAACAGAAGCAACAGATATTGAATCCTTTGAAAGTCCCGGTGCGCCTACAACTCCTATATCCGGATTTGACTTTATAGGATTGCCGTATCCATAGCTTATATATCCCGAATTTCCTGCCGATATGGAGCATACTATTCCGTTATCCACCGCATTGGTGATAGCCGCATCCACGGCACTTTTCGGAATGTAAAACGATGCTGTTGAGCCCAAACTCATATTAAGAACATCTGCTTTAAGTTTTATGGCTTCATCAATAGCTTTAAGATATATATCATCATAAGTTGTAGCATATATTGGATCATTACTGAATACCTTCATTGCAAGAAGCTGTGATTCAGGTGCTATTCCCTTGACTCCTCCATTTTCAGGGTCTCCGTTGGCTCCCACAGTCCCGGCTACATGCATACCATGCTCCGAAGCTGACGGACCCAAATCCAATATCTGATCATTTTGATCATAATAGTTATATCCGTAGGGAACTTTTTCCGTAAAATATTTCCCTTTGAGGTTATTTTCAGATATAGAACTATTCACCGCTTCTTTAGTAAGTTTCGGCTTCGTTTCATCACTCAACACCATATCCTTATGAGCCGGGTCGATTCCCGTATCAATTATGGCTACAACAGTTCCTTCTCCCTTATATCCCAGATCCCAAGTCTCTCCGGCTTTAACCATACCTCCGGAATTATTCATATCAGGCTTTGGTCTATCATACTCTTGAGAAATATATACATTTTTAACGCCCGGAATTTCTTTTAACTTTTCTATCTTACCTTTTTCAACAAAACCGGAAAAGCCGTTAAAAGCAGTTGTAAATTTAGGCATTTCCTTTTTTGTTGCAGGATCTTTTGTAGAAAAATTTATATTTTCATCTTTGATACTTTCTATAACATCATTTTGAGATGAAATAATATTCTTTTCAAGGCTGCTTTTTTCACTTTCCTTTAAATCTTCCAGTTTCTTTCCTCTTATTGTAGCATAAACAATAAGAGGGTCTCCATCAACCTCTACTATTACTCTTACTTTCTTATTATCATTTTCGTCTGTAATTTTACCTTTAAATTTCTTTTCTCCAAGTTCTTCTTTTAATTCCGAACTATTATTTAATTTTAATGATTCTTCTTCTGTCTCCAAATTTTTATCACTATTTTCATCATTTATATTCTCTGTTTTTTCATCTTCCGCAATTTTTTCCGCATCTTCAGAATTGCTATAATAAACAGTATCATTCAAAGATCCGGCAAAAGAAAGAGAAGGAATAAATAAAGTCAAAACAAGGAAAACGGATAGTAATTTTTTTATACTTTTCACAAAAAACCCCCCTCTCATTCACTAAGTGTTACATCTTCAAATACATGTATCGGTGTGACTCCGTCTTCACCGTATATTGTAATTGTTACGGGATTCTTCCCGTCATAAAATATAGCCGTCGTATTTTCACCTATATTCACCGGACCAACAGTATCTTCAGTTGTTCCGTCGGAATACTTAAATGCCACGGAAAACTTCTTAGCTCCATCTATTCCTGTGATCTTAATTGAGACCTCTCCGAAGTTATCCAGCACATATTTATGAAATTCAGCTTTTATCGTTTTTTCCTCAGGTTGAGTTGTTCCTCCTCCGGAATTACCCCCACCTGAGCTGCCTCCGCCCGAATTTCCTCCATTATCTGAACTTCCTCCGCCGCCTGAATTTCCTGAAGAAGGAGTGGAAGGTATCGTGGAAAGTACAGGCGTTATTTCTCCGCCTTTATTAACCGTTTCTCCGTTAAATTTGACATCTTCTTCCGCTTTTATTTTCCCTATTTTAGATTCTTTATCACTATTTATTGTAGTATCCTTAGCAGATATCAAAATCTCATCTATACTGACATTTTTTAATTCCAAATTAATATGATCTTTATTTATAATAACTTTTGATGCGGTAGAGTCTTCAAGAACGACATTTCCTTCCGTGCCGCCGAGTATTATTATCTTTCCCTCTACTTTAACGTTCTTGCCCTCAATTCCCTTTTTACTTGCAATATATAAGTTTCCCTTCACCAATACATCTTTAAGTTTAGTTCCCGAACCGTTTAAGACCAAGTTTCCTTCCACGGTTCCTGTATAAACATCTTCTGAATTATATATATCCTTGCATATATTGTTAAGTATCTTGGCAATCTCCGCCCTTGTAATCACATTATCAGGCTTGAAACTACCGTCTGCATAACCGGAAATATATCCTTCCTCTTTCATTCCCTTTAAATATTCAACAATATCTTCAGGTATTTGTTCTTTATCTGTAAATCCAAGGGAAGATTTATCACCTTGTCCCTTAATATCAAAAGCTTGCCCCAAAACCTTAATTACTTCTCCTCGTGTAATAGGAGCATCTGGACTTTCAACACTTTCTATATTATAATTTAATACACGGTTCAATATTGTAAAAAATTCTCCTTTTGTAATCGTTCTATTTGGTTTATACGTTCCATCCGGATATCCTGATACAACTTTTTCTTCCGATAATTTCAGTACTTCGTCTTTTGCCCAATGAGAATTCATATCACTAAATTGTGCGAAAGAAATACTGTTAGCAGTAACAAAGAGTACTATTCCAAGAACTACGGATATCAATTTCTTCTTCTTATGCATAAATATATTCCCCCTCTAAGTTTAATTTAACCACAACGGTTCTTTCAGCCTTATATTATTTATCTGTTACTCACCTCCTCATAAAACAATAACTTTTAAACTATAATGTTTTAAATTACCAATGCGGAATATGACAATTTAAAGCACTATTATAGAATAAAAATATAAATATAGTAATTGAAGAAATAATTTCTTCAATTATTATATTGTATCTTTTATTTATTCTATATAAATAGTCAAAATCCTTCTTTATTTTCAAAAAATAATACAATATTCTAAAAATACTGACATCGTTTTCTTAAATATAAAAAAACCATATACATTTAAACTTCAGTATATGATTTTTATGCTTAAACTATATTATTCATTCGCCTTTGTCTCATCATTTCAGCATAATGAGCAGCTCTCCGCTCTCCACTTTTTGTCCTTCTTTTACAAATATTGATTTTACGGACCCATTAACAGGAGATAAAACTTGAGTTTCCATTTTCATTGCCTCTATTATGGCAACCAATTGATTCTCCTTAACCTTTTGTCCCGGCTCCACCAATACTTTTATAATAGTTCCCGGTATGCTTGCTCCGATTTCAAGCTTGTTTTTCGGATCTGCCAATTTCGTAAGGGAAGTTTCCTTTATAGTCTTGCTTGCTTTATCATGAATTTTTACTGCTCTTGTACTGTCATTTACTTCAAAATACAATGTTCTGTTTCCGTCATCATCTAATTTGCCTATCTCTATAAGTTTTATGACTAAGGTTTTTCCTTCTTCAATTTCTACTTCACATGTTTCTCCTTCTCTTAACCCATGGAAAAATACGTCACTGTCCATCCTGCTTAAATCTCCGTTTTCCTCGACATATTTTAAGTAATCTTCGAATACTTTCGGATACAAAGCATAGGACAGAACATCTTCCTTTTTAGGCTCTATCTTATAATTATCTCTCAGATATGATTCTATTTTCCCGAAATCTTCAGGTTCAAGGAGTTCTCCGGGTCTGCCTGTTATAGGCTTTTCTCCTTTTAATACAAGTTTCTGAAGTTCTTCCGGAAACCCTCCCATGGGCTGCCCCATCATCCCCTTGAAATATGAAACGACGGAATCGGGAAATGCCATATCTTTTCCTTTATCATAAATATTTTCGGGAGTTAATCCGTTTTGTATCATAAAAATAGCCATATCTCCTACAGCCTTAGAAGAAGGTGTCACTTTTACTATATTCCCAAACATGTTATTTACTGCCATATACATTTTCTTTACGTCTTCAAATCTATGCCCCAATCCGAAGCTCTCGACTTGGGGTTTTAGATTGGAATATTGTCCCCCGGGAATCTCATATTTATATATTTCGGCCGTACCTGATTTTAACCCTGATTCAAAATTCTTATATACAGGTCTTACTGCTGCCCAATAGTCCGAAATTTTTTGAAGATCGTCTAATTTAAGCCCCGTACTTCTGTCCGTATGTTCCAAAGCTGCAACTACCGAATTAAGAGCCGGCTGGCTTGTCAAACCTGCCATACTGTTAAAAGCAGTATCCGCAATATCCACTCCCGCATAAGCTGCCATAAAAACAGTTGCCACTCCGTTTCCGCTTGTATCGTGAGTATGAAGGTGTATAGGAATACCAATTTCATTTTTTAAAGCCTTTATTAGTTTATAAGCTGCCTGAGGTTTTAACAAAGACGACATATCCTTTATTCCTAAAATCTGAGCGCCGGTCCTTTCTATTTCCTTTGCCGTCTTAACGTAATAATCAAGAGTATATTTATCTTTGCTCTCATCCAATATATCTCCCGTATAACATATACATGCTTCCGCAATCTTTCCCGACTTTAAAGCCTCATCTATGGCTACTTCCATTCCTTTTAACCAATTTAAAGAATCAAATATTCTGAATATATCTATGCCTTTTTCAGCCGATTCCCTTACAAACTCCCTTATAACATTATCAGGATAATTCTTATATCCGACTCCGTTGGCTCCTCTTAAAAGCATTTGAAAAAGTATATTGGGTATTTTCTTTCTCAATAATTCCAATCTTTCCCATGGAGATTCCTTTAAAAATCTGTAGGAAACATCAAAAGTTGCTCCCCCCCACATTTCCAGGGAAAACAAATCATTGCCCAGCACGGATACCGCCTTGGCTATTTTCATCATATCCCTCGTCCTCATTCTTGTTGCCATCAAAGATTGATGAGCATCTCTCATGGTAGTGTCAGTAAGAAGAAGGCCCTTTTGGTTCTTAATCCATTCTATAAGCCCGTCGGGTCCTTTTTCATCCAATATTTGTTTTGTTCCGTACTGCTCTTTAGGCCTAACAACTTTGGGAACGACGGGAATATCAAAATCCGGTTTATTGCCCTTAGTCTCGTTTATTACCTTTTCTCCTATATAATTCAATATCCGCAATTCTATATCTCTTTTCGTAATTATATCAAATAGTTCCGGATTATCGGCAATAAATCCGGTATTACATCTTCCCCTTAAAAAGTCTTCGTGATTAAGTACATTTATTAAAAACGGGACATTTGTCTTTACTCCTCTTATTTTCAATTCCTTCAAAGCCCTGCTTGATTTTCGTGCAGCGTCTTCAAAGGTTCTGGACCAAGAAGTTATTTTTACCAAAAGGCTGTCATAATAGGGGCTTATATTGGAACCTGTAAATCCGTTACCTCCGTCAAGTCTTATTCCAAAGCCCGAACCTGTTCTATAGGTATCTATTGTTCCTATATCCGGTGCAAATTTGTTTAGAGGGTCTTCAGTAGTTACCCTGCATTGAATGGAATACCCTCTCGGCTTTACATCTTTTTGGCTTTTAATCCCTATCTCATCGGAATCAAGGGAATACCCTTCGGCTATTAAAATTTGGCTCTCAACTATATCAATCCCCGTAACCATTTCCGTAACGGTATGTTCCACCTGAATTCTGGGATTCACTTCAATAAAATAGTGATTTCCGCTGGAATCCAATAAAAACTCAACTGTCCCCGCACTCCTGTAGTTAACGGCTTTTGCTATCTTTATAGCATCATTACATATCTTTTTCCTCTGTTCCTCCGTTATAAAAAAGGCAGGGGTAAATTCTATAACCTTTTGATGCCTTCTCTGTATTGAACAATCTCTTTCGTAAAGATGTACAATATTTCCGTATTTATCCCCTAAAATTTGAACTTCTATATGCTTAGGCTTTTCTATATATTTTTCTATGAAGATATCCTCTATTCCAAAAGCTTTTTTAGCTTCGCTTTTAGCACTGTAATACTCTTTTATCAAGTCCTCTTTATTCCTCACCACTCTCATTCCTCTGCCGCCGCCTCCGGCAGATGCCTTTAGAATAACGGGATAACCGCAATAATCAGCATATTCCAAAGCTTCTTCCTTAGAATATACTGACTTTTCTATTCCCGGGATAATAGGTACTCCCACGTTATGAGCCACAATCTTGGATTGTATTTTATCTCCCAGTTTTTCCATTATCTCATGAGTAGGTCCTATAAATTCAATCCCTACTTCTTCGCATTTTCTTGCAAATTCCGGATTCTCGGATAAAAATCCATAACCGGGATGAATAGCGTCTACTCCCCTTTTCAAAGCAATCTTAATAATTTCATGAATATCCAAATATGCCTCTACAGGCCCTTTATTTCTTCCTATTAAATAAGATTCATCGGCTTTAGTTCTGAAAAGAGAATTTTTATCCTCATCGGAGTATATGGCTACGGTTCTTATTCCCAATTCATTACAGGCTCTGAATACTCTTATGGCAATTTCTCCTCTGTTTGCAACTAAAACCTTTTTAAATCTCTTATTCATTTAAATTACCTCCGTTAACACAACAAAATTTCTTCTTTAATTATCCTTTCATTTGATTGATAATTTCCTGAGTAAATTCTCTTGTCCCAAGGCTTCCTCCCAAATCTTCGGTACATTTAGCCCTATCTTTAAATATTTCTTTCAAAGCTTTTTCTATCGTCTCTGCTCTGTTTACTTCTCCGATATATTTTAACAACATTATACCCGATAATATAGCAGATGTGGGATTTGCAATATTCTTCCCTGCAATATCCGGTGCTGAGCCATGAACCGGTTCAAACACCGCTATATTTTCTCCTATATTAGCTCCCGGAGCCAATCCCAATCCTCCTATCAACCCAGCAGACAAATCCGATAATATATCTCCGTAAAGATTAGGCGCAACTATCACGCTATAGTCCTGTGGAGACTGAACAAGCTTCATACTCATCGCATCAACTATCACTTCTTCAAATTGTATATCCTCATATTCCTTACTACATTTTATCCCACTATTTAAGAAAAGTCCATCGGAAAGTTTCATAATATTCGCCTTATGAACTAAAGTTACCTTCTTCCTGTTTTCCTTCCTTGCCAATTCAAAAGCAAATCTGCATATCCTTTCACTTGCTTTTCTCGTTATAATCTTTATGCTCTCCGCAGCATCTTCTCCTACCATATGCTCAACTCCGGAATATAAATCTTCGGTATTTTCTCTCACTATGACAAAATCCACATTTTTATGAATACTGTCGACACCGTCATAGGATTTTATCGGTCTTACATTAGCAAAAAGATTTAGTTGTTTTCTTAAAGCCACATTTACACTTCTGAACCCCTTGCCTATAGGAGTCGTCACCGGCCCTTTCAATGCTATTCTATTCTTCTTTATACTGTCTGTCACATGATCAGGAAGAGGAGTTCCGTATCTCTCCTGAGCAGAATAGCCGGCTTCAACAATATCCCAATTAATATCAGCACCCGAATAATCAATTATCTTTTTAACCGAAGCTATTACTTCTTTTCCTATTCCGTCTCCATATATCAATGTTATATTGTGCATCATCTCACCGTCCTTCCAACTGTTTAAATATCAATTTTAGGTTTACCTGCTTTTTATAAAGTTTAAAAGTCCCCCCGCCCTTAATATTTCTTTTTGTCTTTCCGTTTCGTCCAATATCAAAGTATATCTTTTATTTTGAGTCACATTATTTGCAACAATGGTGTCTCCTTCCATCTGCTCCAAAATATTTTCTAAAACCAGTTCATCCATAACATCTATATCATCATAATCTTTTTCCTGTTGAAAAATAAGGGGAATTATTCCGTTGTTAATTAAATTCTGTTTGTGAATTCTGGCAAAGGACTTGGCCAAAACAGCTTTAATCCCCAAATACAGGGGAACCAATGCAGCATGTTCACGGCTTGAACCTTGACCATAGTTAAATCCGGAAACAATTATTCCTCCTCCAAATTTTTCTGCTTTTTGAGGGAATTCACTATCACAGGGCAACAAGCAATAGTCCGCTAAATATGGGATATTGGATCTGTAAGGCAATAATTTCGCATTTGACGGCATTATATGATCGGTTGTTATATTATCTCCCAACTTAATAAGTACTTTCCCGCCGATATCTTTTGTTAACGGCTTTCCTTGAGGAAAGGGTTTTATATTCGGTCCCTTGACTATTTCAACATTCTCTCCTTTTTCTGCCGGCGGAATTATGGAGTTGTCATTTATAAGAAAATGTTTCGGCAGATTTATATCACCTTCGGAAATATATTTCGTTGGATCAGTGATATATCCCGTTAAAGCTGATACTGCCGCTACTTCGGGACTTGCCAAATATACCTTTGCTGAAGGAGTTCCGGATCTTCCCTTAAAATTCCTGTTAAAAGTCCTCAAAGAAACCCCGTCGGTATTTGGCGCCTGCCCCATTCCGATACATGGTCCGCATCCGCATTCCAATATTCTTGCTCCCGATGAAATAATCTTTGACAAAGCTCCGTTTTCCGCAAGCATATTCAGTACTTGTTTGGAACCCGGAGAAATAGTCAGCGAAACATGTTCGGCTACCGTCTTTCCATCTAAAATTTGAGCAACTCTCATTAAATCCCTATAGGAAGAATTAGTGCAGCTTCCTATAGCAACTTGGTCTACCCTGATATTTTCCACTTTCCCTATGGGCACTACATTGTCGGGGCTATGATAGCAGGCTACTAACGGCCTTAGCTCATCAAGATTTATTACAAACTCTTCATCAAAAACAGCTCCTTCATCGGCGGTTATTTCTCTATAATCACTGCCTCTTCCCTGAGCTTTCAGAAATTCATAAGTAACCTCATCGGAAGGGAAAACAGATGTAGTCGCTCCGAGTTCGGCTCCCATATTTGTTATGGTAGCTCTTTCGGGAACCGTTAAACTTTTAACTCCTTCTCCCCAGTATTCAAATATCTTATTTACTCCGCCTTTAACTTTATATCTTCTCAATATCTCCAAGATTATATCCTTAGCCGATACTCCCGGCTTTAAGCAGCCCTTCAGCTCCACTTTAACAATCTCGGGCATGGTTATAAAATATTCTCCTCCTGCCATAGCCACAGCCACGTCCAATCCGCCGGCACCTATAGCAATCATTCCTATTCCTCCGCAAGTCGGAGTATGGCTGTCGGAGCCTAATAAAGTTTCCCCAGGCACTCCGAATCTTTCTAAGTGAACCTGATGGCATATGCCGTTTCCGGGCTTTGAAAAATATATTCCGTATTTTTTTGCTACACTTTGAATATATCTATGATCATCTGCATTCTCCGGACCCGTCTGAAGCATATTATGATCTATATAAGCCACGGATCTTTTAGTCTTAACCTTATCAACTCCCAAAGATTCCAGTTGAAGGTAAGCCATAGTTCCTGTAGAATCCTGAGTTAAGGTTTGATCTATCCTTATCCCTATTTCAGTTCCTTTTTTCATTTCTCCAATCGATAAATGATCTTTTATGATTTTCTGCGCCACCGTCAGTCTCATATTATTTCCTCCTATTATGCCTCTATGGCCTTTGTTTTATCATCGTTTAAAATGTTTGGAAAATATTTTAATACAATCTCTTTCAGTTCGTCATTTTTTATATTCGAAGTTCTTCCCCTTTTATATTCTTCATCTACCCACTTTTTAATCGAAAGCACTCTTTCGTCATTTTTATCTATTTTTTTGTCACTTTTAAGCTTAAAATAACTGTTTATCCAGGCTGCTATTCCCGCCAATCCCGAATAAGAATTTACCGCTACTATTATAGGCCTGTTCAATACCTTTTCGGTATCAAAACTATTATATATCTCTTCATTTTTTAACAATCCGTCCGCATGTATTCCAGCCCTTGTAACATTGAATTCACTTCCTACAAAAGGTGTACGCACAGGTATTTTATAATTAAATTCTCTTTGAAAATAATCGGATATATCAGAAATAACCTTTAGGTTCATATTTTTTGTCGTACCTTTTAACTGAGCATATTCCATTATCATGGCTTCCAGAGGGCAATTCCCGGATCTTTCTCCGATTCCGAATAATGTGGTATTTACCGAAGAGCATCCATACAGCCAAGAAGTTGTTGAATTAGTCACTACTCCGTAATAATCATTATGGCCATGCCATTCAATGGATTCCGAGGGAACATTGCAATAATACCTTAAACCGTGAATAATTGCAGGTACACTTCTGGGAAGTTCTACTCCATTATAAGGAACTCCAACTCCTAATGTATCACAAGCTCTTATTTTTACTTGTATTCCCGATTTCTTGGAAAGTCCCATCAGATTTTTGACCAGTGGAACGACAAACCCAAAAAAGTCTGCTCTTGTTATATCTTCCAGATGGCATCTCGGAATTATGCCATATTCCAATGCGCTTTCCGCAATGGAAAGATATTTGTTCATGGCTTGTTTTCTCGTCATATTCAATTTGTGAAATATATGATAATCCGAACAGGACATCAATATTCCCGTTTCTTTAATTTTCATATCCTTTACTAACTTAAAATCCCTCTTATCTGCTCTAATCCAGGATGTTATCTGTGGAAATTCATATCCTCTTTCTCTGCATTTCTCTACAGCTTTTCTATCCTTATCGGAATACAGAAAAAACTCGGATTGGCATATAACCCCTGAACCGTTATCTAATTCATGCAGATAATCATAAATCTTGACTATCTGTTTCACCGTCATAAAAGACATAGACTGCTGCCCATCTCTAAAAGTAGTATCCGTAATCCATATGTTCTCCGGCAATTCCATAGGCAGTTGAATATTATTAAAAACAACCTTTGGAATTTCCGAATAAGGAAATATACTCTTATAAAGATTTGGCTTTAGTACATCTACTGGATTATACACGTTAATCCCTCCCGATTATATTTTTATAACGAATAGGAAAGTTCTCACTTATAAAATATTGATTAAAAAGAACTTTCCGTAAATGAGCTTCAAGAAAAACTACCTTATAATATTCCTATAGAAGCTTTTCTTATATCTCAATTAATGCAATATGGATAACCAATATATTCATTTTACAGAATGCCGCATATCTAATTATTATTTTATTCTTACATATATTATATATTGGATATGTATATTATTGAAATTATAAAATATATTTTAACACGTATATAAAAAAATAGCAAACAAAAATGCAAGTTTTTATATAAAAACTTGCATTTTTGTTTGCTATCGTATTTATTAAAGTCTGTTTATTACTTCCAGTATCCTAATTTTTCAGATATAGATCTTGCAGTCTCTATTATAAGATCCCTATATTTTGTATGCATAAGCTCTAAATCCATGTTATTTATTACCCCGGAAATACTTACTGCTGCCGTCACTTTATTTTCATGATCAAATATCGGGGAAGAAATACAACGTACATCGTTTTCATTCTCCCTATCATCAATTGCATATCCATCTTGTCGTACCTTTCTTATTTCTTCTAAATACTGTTCCGCATCAACTATGGTATAATCAGTTAAAGCAGGCATTCCTGTTTTTTTCAAAATTTCTATTATCTTTTCATCACTAAAACCGGACAGAAGACATTTCCCATTAGCGGTAGAATGAACATAGTTTCTCGAACCTATCCCTGCAGTTAATGTTATATTTCTCTTGCTTTGTATTTTTTCAATATAAATTATATTTAACTGTTTAGAGTCAAACTTTGCAACATATATGGTTTCTTTCGTTTCTTCATTAAGCTTTTCAAGAAAGTCCCGTGCAACATTACGTATATCAATATTTTTTTGAACTTTTACCCCTAATTCTAAAAATTTCAGTCCGAGAATATAGTTACAACCGTCTATTTCTTCTACATAGCCCCCTTCTATTAAGTTTTGTAACAATCTATAAACCGTACTTATGGGTAGTTTAATTTTTTTGCTTATCTCTGTAACGTTGACACCTTTTCCCTCCGCTTCACTGATTATGTCGATTATTTCAAATGTCCTATGTAAAGATTGCACAAAAAACTTATTTTTTCTTTCAGGTTCTCCATTTTGCATAGATTTCTCTCCTCTTCAAAATAATACTGTTTAAATAAAACCAAATTGTAATTTTTAATATCCTTATTATAAATAAATCATATTCATGTAATACCCTGTTGTCAAGCATTATAAACAGTTTTACTGTAAATACAGGGAATTTATATACTTAGTCAAAAAAATTATTTGGACGTATTTTGGAAAATACGTCCAAATAAACAGCTAACTTCTCAATATTAATTTTATATAAATATTACCTCCCCATCCATCCTCCGTCAATACATAGTACATGTCCATCTACATAATCAGAAGCATGGGATGAAAGGAATATAGCTCCTCCAATCAGATCCGTCGGTTCTCCCCAGCGTCCGGCTGGAATTCTTTCTAATATTTGTCTGCTACGTTCTTTATCGGATATTAGGGCGGTATTCATCTTAGTGACTATATATCCCGGGGCCATGGCGTTTACATTAATTCCATATTTTGACCATTCATTTGCCATAGCTTTGGTAAGTTGGGCTATTCCTCCTTTGCTGGCAGCATAAGCTGGGACATTTAAACCTCCCTGAAAAGACAACATGGAAGCCATATTTATAATTTTCCCCCATCCATTCTTCTGCATTATAGGAGCTACTCCTTGGCTCAAAATAAAAACGGACTTCAAATTCACGGCCAAAACATCATCCCAATCTTTTTCCGTAAAAACCATAACCGGATTTCTTCTCTGAATACCCGCATTATTGACAAGTATATCAATTCTTCCGAATTCCTTCATAGTGGAATCAATAATCTTAGTTTTTGCTTCATGTATATCTCTTAAATCAGTTTTTATCGGTAAACATCTTCTTCCGGTACTTTCAATTAGCTTCTTTGTCTTGTCTAAGGGGCTTGTATTGCCGACTACCGCCACATCCGCCCCTGCCTGTGCAAGACCATATGCAATACTCTGCCCATTCCCTGAACTTCCTCCTGTTACCACTGCCACCTTACCCGTCAAGTCAAATAAATTCATTTTACTTTCTCTCCTTTCTCATTTAATCGTTAATATCTACCAGCCTGTTATCAGATTATTTTCTTTATCAAACTCAAAATCAAAAGGCCCCGATATGATCTCAAGCTTTGAATTCTTCTTTACATCTTCAATAAGCGATTCGGAGACATATATGTTTTTCAGGCTCAAAGTATTTTTAATACGTACTATACGTGATTTTCTGCCGTCATAATCCAAATTGTTAGCTGTCTTTATTGCCGTTTTTATAGCTTCATAATCATTAGGCATAACCATAGGCAAGCGTACAGTACTGGGGATAGCTGCAGTAATCGAATTGATATAGCCTTTTGTAAAGTCCGTATCCTTCAGCACTCTTGAAGTAGTAATATCGGCTACTCCTATACCGTTTGCATTTCCATCCGTAGCCTTCGTAAGCCCCAACACCACGATCCGGTTTACTTTAAAATCACTTTTTACATAATCCGACGCAAATCTTCCCGTAATATTAGGGTCCATCCCGTCTCCGCTGATGTCCTTTCCCAGTTCGTCCACTATAAGGATGTCCGGATTATTTAATAAAATTTGGGGCATTAATGACTTGGCAGTTTTTAAAAGTTTTGGTTCTTCAGTGAAGAATTCCGACGGGGCTAAAGCCCTTATATCCGCTGTTTCATCATATGCATTTTCCAAAATTGCCACTCCGAGAACTACAGGTACATGGGAGAATACAATCCTTGACATATTCTTTAATTTCTCGGAAAAGTTATTAAATCCCATTTTATGGCACAATTCTGCCCCCTTTTGTTTCCCCATTCCTATAACAGACATCTTTATTAAACCGCTTTCTATATCTCCGTGAAATGCCGTATGAGGTTTAACACGATTTACAAGTATAACCCCATCGGCATTGAGGGCATCCTTACTTGTAAATACCGGAATATCTTCGTCTGTCTTCCCTAAAAATTCCACATCAAGGTTTGATATAATAGGAGCTCCTACTTTATCTTCGGTGATACCGTATCCCTCCAACAATTCCTTCTGTCCTTCGGGAGTCGCACCTCCGTGGCTTCCCATTGCAGGGATTATAAATGGTTCACCGCCGTATTGTTTTACCTCCTTTACTATTTGAGTGGCTATAGAGGATATATTATTGATACCACGGCTTCCGAGGGCTATGCATACTTTTTTGCCATTTAGAGATTCCATTATATCTTTTTTATTTGTTAACTCGCCTTTTAACTTCTCAATAAAATTTGAAAGTTTTAAAGTATCGAAATTCTGACGTACTTTATACATCTTAGGAATAAATACGGAGTCGGACATTTTTATAATCGATGGAAAATCAATTTTAAAATCTAATCTATTCATTATTTACCACCTTCGATTCAATTTTTATATACCTCACAAAATTATTATTGTGACTTGCTTAATTTCTTATATACTGACATATATATGCGATAAAAAAAGAATCCGAACACGCTGCCTAATCCAAAAATCACAATTAACCCTACTGCCATTGAGAATAAAAATGATAATGAAAAACTGTAATTCATACCTATAATAATTTGAATTCTGCTTAATAAAGCTACAAATCCCCAATATAACATGGATGTTTTAAGAAAAGTTCTTCTTGTTTTTCTTAATTTTAATAATAAATCAAAGAACAAACCAGCAACAATAGTTAAAATACAGGCAAGAAATACCCTATGGAAAAACCCTTCTCGCTTCAAAATCATAAAATTATTATTTCTCATAGAGATTATCAACGCCAAAGCAAAAATACCTAATGAAAAAAACAGCATAATAATACTACCGATATATTTTTTCAAGTCAAAGTTACCCCCTTTATAAACTTAATAAAACAGTTACAGGATAACTCCTTTTTATATTAGTGAGTTATCCTGTTGTTATAAAAGCAGTTATACCAAAGTAGTTGTATAGAATATTGCAAAAATACTAAAGAAAACGATGCCTACTATATTCCAAAATACACACCACTTTGTAGGTTTATAAATTTTCGGCAGTATTTTGAGGTTAACTATTAATACGACTACGGACAATATCGGCAAATTATAAGCGCCGTCTAATATTGACTGTGCCTGTAGCAGGAGCAAAGGCTGGGCATCTTTTAAAGTAACTATCAAAGAAATCAGGCATTGTATTGTAAATATCGTTACCCAAAATCTATAAGTCTTACGCTTGTCATATTTAGTAGTAAGCTTTGGAACAAGTATTCTGCTTGCATCGTCCCACATTCTGGAGGTTCCGTCTTGGAATGCCAAATAAGTAGCAAACATTACTTCAATAGCTACTATTACATATATCCATTCGCCAATGGGACCTATTAGCTGTACCATTATCTGGGCCTGAACAAGTACCACCTTTAATCCTTCCGGCACCAAGCCTCGAGGTTGTAATATTGCATAGCCGCATAGGAAAAAACTTAAACAGACAACTAAAGTCAAAATTGTCCCGATTCCTAAATCAAGGCGTAACATTTTCATCCACCCTTTGCCTTTTCTAACTTCTTCCGGCGTCTCTCCCGGAATTACCGCCACATCAATACCCTTTTCATCTTTTTTATTATTATTTAAACCAAACCCATATCCTTTTTCTTTAAGCCAATAGCTGTACCATATAGTACCTACACAACCGGCTCCCACAAATCCGGTGAGAGACATCATATCAGTCCACGCTTGGGGATTCTGCGGCAATTTAGGCATGATTATGTTTAAAAACAATTCTCCATATCCTTTCCCCGGTGTAAAAACAATTGCCGAAATTAATATACATAAAGTCATAAATGACGTACCGATTGTACAGAATTTCTCCAGTGTATCATATCTGCCAAAATATAATATCAGTCCGGTTAAAAGTGCAATTATTGTCGCCATAAATGCTAAGCTTCCCCTTCCGCCAAAAATCCATTGCAGCAAAGTGGCGCAATTTACGCAATAAGTGGAAATAGTAATTACCTGCCATGCAATAGGTAAAAATGCAAACCAGAAAACCAAAATCTTCGATGCCTTTGCTATTCCGCCCATGATTGGCTGCCCCGTTAAAACAGTATATCGTCCGACTTCATAGTTTATAAAGAATTTTATAAATATTAAAAATACTATCATCCATGCAAACCTAAGACCGTACATGGCGGAATTTCTCGTAATCAATATTAATTCTCCCGTACCTATGGCAGCGGCAGACCAAACCAATCCCGGTCCGATCTTTTTAAGCAATGTCTTGGTATCGCTTTCAATATCCGGCAGTTCTCCAACTTCAAGTCCCTCTGAAGTTAACCTTTTTCTTTTTATACCCTCCAAAATTTTTCCCTCCCAATTTAATTTTTTGTTTTTTTGACAAAATCAAGCCGATTGTAACCTTTTCCTCCTTTCTATTCTCAAAAGGCTACCTCATAAGGGATAGCCTTTCTATTTTTTCCCTTAAGACCTCGACTAATTTTTCATCGGATACCGGAACCATATCAATAAAATTACCTGCCACGATAATCGCAGGGCCCTTAAAATCAGGTTTTGTAATGCAATTTTTAGGACAACCGCTGATTATCAGAAGAACATCATAATTTTTGCTCTCCCAGCTTACATATTGAACACCCAATATTCCTTGAATATTTTTATATATATATCCCATGTCAATATAAGGATTGCAACTTCCGCAAAATTTAACTCCGACTTTCAACATGATATACATTTCTCCCATACATCTTCAAACCGATTTTTACGTTGAAAGATTATTTACATTGATTTTAATTTTTCGATTTTCTCAATCAAATCTTTAAGTATAATTTCAGCATCTCCTACAACCCCTACATCCGACACATTAAAGATCGGTGCATTCTCATCCTTATTAATGCTTATAATTACATCGGAATCCTTCATGCCGCATACATGATGAGTCGAACCCGATATGCCAAAGCCTATATACAGCTTAGGACGAATCGTTTTTCCGCTTGTCCCTATCATACAATGGTCGTCCGGTATCCACCCTTCGTCAACGACAGGCCGGCTGCATCCTACGGTTCCCCCTAAAAGTTGGGCTAATTTCCGGAGAAGATTCCAATTTCCCTTTGAACCTATGCCGAACCCGCCGGCCACCACGACTTTAGCTTCCTGTAACGGTATGCCCTTATATTCTTTCTTGTGAACTGCCAATGCTTTTATACATCCTTTATCTTTCTTAATAATATCTGACGGGTCATATCTGATTGTTTTAAATTTATTTCCCTGCATTTTTTGCCCTTTTTCCAAGATTCCCGGTTTTACTGTAGCTATTTGAGGCCTGTGTTTAGGGCATATGATATCCCCTATGACCTTACCGCCAAAGGCAGGTACAGCAGAAACAAGGTTGTTGTCCTCATCAATATGTAAGCCTACAGAATGGGTTGCAACACCTGTTCCCAGCCTAACTCCCAACATTGAAGCAATATCCTGTCCCGATATGGTAGCTCCTATAAGAAGTATCTCAGGTTTTCTTTTCTTTATTAAATCAGTTAAAATCAGGCTATAAATTTCATTATTAAACATTTCCAGTGCAGGGTCATCTATAACTATAACTTCCTCCGCTCCATATTCTCCCAATTCCTCAGTTAATTTTTCAATGCCATTTCCGATAATTACTGCAGTTACAGGCTCAGATGATTTTAACTGCATTTTTAATTCTTTGGCTTTTTGTATTAACTCAAAGCTGACTGAATCTATCCGCCCTGACCTTTGTTCCGCTAAAACCCAAACGCCTTTCCATTCATCTATATTCATTCTTCTTTCCCTTCCTCTGTTCACCAATATATCTTCTTACAATTTATTCAAGAGGTATACCGGCTGCCGTTAATTCTCTTATAAGTAAATCCGCTATTTCATCCGGTTCGCCCCTTAATTTTTTACATTTCCTGTCGATAGAGGGAACATTCACTGCTCCTGCCTGTGTAGGAGACCCTTTCAGGCCTATATTATTTAAATCTATGTCAATATCCTTTACCCCATATATTGTCAACGGTTTCTTTTTAGCTCCCTTTATGCCCATAATCGTTGTATACCTCGGTCTGTTAATCTCACGGGATACAGCTAATAAAGCCGGCAGTTTTATGAAATACTCTATAGACCCGCCTTCGATTTTTGCTCTAACCTTAAGTTCTGTTTCATTTATAAATTCTATTTTTTTCACTCCCCACAGATGCGGGATTTCAAGCCATTGAGCTAATTGGGCAGGAACTTGGGTTGTTGCTCCGTCGGCACTTTCCGTACCGGTAATGATTATGTCAAATGGGCCTATTTTTTTTAACCCTTGGGCCAAAGTATAGGAGGTTGCCAGTGTATCTGCTCCTCCAAACTCACGATCACTTAAAATATAAGCCGCGTCCGCTCCCATGGCCAGAACCTCTCTCATATTTTCTTCGGCGTTAGGCGGCGCCATTGTTATTACCGTCACCTTTCCTCCGTATTTTTCTTTAATTTCTAAAGCGGCTTCTACCGCATTTTTGTCTGCCGGATTAATGACAGCCGGTATACCGCTGCGGGTTATCCTTTTTGTCCTTGGATCTATGGTTATCTTGTCATAAAAATCAGGGTCGGGCACCGGTTTTATACAAACAGCAATATTGTAACTCAATTAACTTCACCCCCTTTTCTATACATAAAAACACATGTTTTAATTTTTGTTTATTGTATCTCTTCCAATAATAATTTTCTGAATATCCGTTGTACCACCGGAAGGAATAGCAGCCTGTGCATCTCTTAAAAAACGTCCTACAGGATATTCATTTATTACACCATAGCCCCCCATAAGATCCATTGTACGTTTGGAAGCATTAACCGCAGCCTCCGTTGCATACCATTTTGCCATTCCGAACTCCGTTGTGCAAGGAAGGTTTTCATCTTTCATACTTGCGGCATGATAAAGCAATAATCTTGCTGATTCATATTCAAGCCTTGTTTCGGCTATATTAAACTGAATCGATTGGATTTTCGACAGAGGTTTTCCGTATATGATACGTTCATTAGCAAATTTAACTGCCTCTTCCAAACATCCGCGCAAAATTCCGACGCCGATTGCGGCCATACCTGCACGTCCTACTTCTCCTATACTCTTCATGGCAATTTTAATTCCGTCTCCAGAACCTCCCAGCATTGCCTCAGATCCGACAGTTACGTTTACACAGTTAATATCTCCTGTTACAGAGCCACGCAAACCAAATTTATTTTCTTTTCTGCCGGGAGTATATCCGGGAGTACCTTTTTTTATTATAAATGCTGCCATCAAGTTATGCCCTTTTTGATCTTTTCCTATGCTTACTACCAACACATTGTAATCGGCTATATGGGAATTGGTTATGAAACATTTTCGTCCGTTGATTACCCATTTGCCGTCTTTTTCTTCCGCCTTGGATTTAATTCCCATTAGATCGGAGCCTCCACCCGGCTCTGTCACAGCCAAACCGGCAATCTTTGTTCCTGCCGCCAACTCGGGCAGATATTTCTTCTTTTGTTCTTCAGTTCCGAAATATAAAATTGAAGACAATCCTAAATGATGAGTCATTAAAGCAATTCCAAGTCCCGCTGAATATTTTGATATCTCCTCTAAGCATATTGCCCTTTCCACATGGCCCAATCCGGCTCCGCCATACTCCTCGGGAACAAAAACTCCTGTTATTCCCATCTCACCCATCTTCGGAAAAAGTTCTATGGGGCAATAATCTTTTTCATCCCACTCAGCCGCTTTAGGGGCTATTTCAGCTTCAGCAAATTCACGTACAGCTTTTCTAAGCATTTCCTGTTCTCGAGTAAACTGAAAAAACTGCATTATAAATTACCTCCTTGTTATACATAAAATTATCAAATTTCATTTGAAATATTATATAAGAACCGATATCGGCGTAAAGCTCAAATCTCACACAATATTTAAAAATAGGGGAATTATCTGTGAATTGTTCGGCTGATATCGGTTCATCATATCTATAAGTTATTTTTATATAAATTTTTATCTTTCTTTTAAATTTAACTTCCCTTTTAACTCTCTATTTACAAGATTTTTAGGATAATATCCCTCCAACACCTGAACTACCTGCTGAGCGGTTGTCCTTTGAAGAGCCTCTGCCGATTCTTCCGAATACCAAGCCACATGGGGTGTAATAATTACATTATCCATTTTCACCAGAAGATTATCTTTAGATATGGGTTCTTTATATACCACATCAAGGGCCGCCCCTGCAATTTCTTTATTCTGCAATGCTTCAATCAATGCCTTTTCGTCAACAACCGGACCTCTCGCCGCATTTATCAGATATGACGTCTTTTTCATCTTTTTGAATGCCGCCTCGTTAAACATTTCTTTTGTAGACGGCAGCAAGGGGACATGTATAGAAACAAAATCAACTGTTTGAATAATATCGTCAAATTCCATTCTGCTTACGTCATATTTTGACATCTCTTCTGCCGTAATGTAGGGATCATAAGCATAGACCTTCATTCCAAAACTCTGGGCCTTTTTAGCGACCAGTTTAGGTATTTTTCCAAAACCTATAAGCCCAAGTTTCTTCCCCTTTATTCTATAGATTGGCTTTGAAACTTTATAATCCCAAACCCCTGATTTTACTTTTCCGTTAAGCAGCGTAAGTTTTCTGGCAATAGCCAACATCAGAAGTACAGCATGGTCTGATACCTCATCAACACAATAATCGGGAACATTGGCAACGCATATATTCTTTGCGGTAGCCGATTTTATATCTATTTTGTCAACACCGATACTATATGTTGAAATAACTTTACATTTCTTTAAGTGATCGATAACCCGCGGCGTTATCTTCGCATATTGAACTATAACACCGTCAGCGTCTTTAGTTGCATCTATTACTTCGTCTTCCGTCTTACATTGATAGGAATCATAAAAATCAACATCAATTTTTGACATCTCTTGCCTTTCAATCTCCATAGATTCATATTCATGGTCGGTAACAACAACTTTAAATTTGCTCATTTTCTCCCCTCCACATATAGTCTTCTTTATTCATCTTTAAAGTCGGCTTTTCTTTTCTCCAAAAATGCACTCATACCTTCTATGCGGTCCTCGGAACCAAATGAAGTGGTATAGGCTTCGGCTTCATAAGCAATCCCGGAAGCCAAATCCATATTCATTCCGTTATTAACAGCATATTTAGCCATCCTCACAGCTATAGGTCCCTTAGATATTATCTTCTCGGCAATTTTTAATGTCTCTTCATAAAGTTTTCCGTGAGGTACTACCTTATCGATCAACCCCATATTAAATGCTTCCTCTGCCGTTATCATATCTGTGGTAAAAATATAATATTTAGCACGGCCTTTGCCTATCAGCCTCGGAAGCCTCTGGGTTCCTCCATATCCGGGAATTATACCAAGTCCTACTTCCGGCTGCCCGAATTTGGCTTTTTCAGAGGCAATACGAATATCACACGCCATTGCCAGTTCACAGCCTCCCCCCAATGCATAACCGTTTACGGCCGCAATTACAGGTCTGCTGAGATTTTCAATTTCTTGAAATACGCACTGACCTAATCTTGTCATATTTCGCCCTTCATGTATATTTAAAGATTTCATTTCTGCAATGTCCGCACCTGCAACAAAGGACTTTTCTCCGCTTCCTGTTATTATTACAACCATAATTTCTTTATCTCTTTCAATATCTCTTACCACATTCTCAAGTTCATTTAGGGTATCAGTATTAAGTGCGTTCAAAACTTTAGGTCGGTTTATCGTTATTGTTAAAATACCATCTTTTTCGTCTAAAATAATATTTTTATAACCCATCCAATTACACCCTCTTACGATTATTTACTCGTATTTATAAAAACCTTCTTTTGTCTTCTTGCCAAGTTTACCCGCTCTGACCATCTTCCTCAATAAAGGAGCAGGCCTGTATTTGGGATCCCCATACTCTTTATAAAATGTTTCCATTACAGCCAGCAATACATCAAGACCTATTAAGTCCGTCAATGCCAAAGGCCCCATGGGATAGTTACATCCGTAAACCAGTGCCTTATCTATATCTTCTACTGTTGCAACTCCTTCATCCACTAAGTAAACGGCTTCATTAAGCATCGGATCAAGTAAACGATTTACTATAAAGCCGGCTTTATCCTTTGCAACAACGTAAACCTTCCCCATTTTTTCTCCAACTTTTTTAGCTTTACTAAGAGTTTCCTGCGATGTAACATATCCCATGGTTATTTCCAAAAGTTTCATTATAGGTACGGGATTAAAGAAATGCATTCCTATAACCCTATCGGGTCTTTTTGTAAACGAAGCCAAATATGTTATAGAAATCGAAGACGTATTGCTTGCAAATATAGTTTCAGGAGGACATATTTCATCCAATTCCTTAAATATCCCGCTCTTAATTTTTTCATCTTCGGAAGCCGCTTCTATTACTGCGTCGGCTGTTTCGGCTTCCTTCATACCGACTGTCGTTTTCAGCCTGTTTAATGCTTTATCTCTTTCCTCAGCCGTAAATTTCCCCTTTTCAACCAATCTGTTTATTCTTTTCTCTATATTCTGCCTTCCCCTTTCAACGAAGGTCTCGTTAATATCACTCATTGTTACTTCAAGTCCCGACTGCACGGCAGTTTGAGCAATACCCGAACCCATAGTTCCGGAACCTATAACAAATAATTTATTAATAGTCATACTTTCATCTCAGCACCTTTCTATAAGACTTGCGATTCCTTGGCCTCCACCGATACATAAAGCAACAACAGCATATTTAGCATTACGCCTTATCATTTCATTAACAACCGTCACTACTAATCTGGCTCCGCTGCATCCTACCGGATGACCTAAGGCTATGGCTCCCCCATTGACATTTACTTTTTCCGGGTCAAGTCCGAGATCCCTGACACACGCTGCGGCTTGAGCCGCAAAGGCTTCGTTTATTTCAAAAAGATCTATGTCCTCTTTTCTTACCCCTGTCTTTTTCAGTAATTTATTGATTGCCGGCACCGGAGCATAACCCATTATTGAAGGATCAACTCCTGCCGAAGAAAATCCTCTAAATACGGCTATAGGTTTTTTCCCCATTTCTTCTGCTTTTTCTTTCGACATCACAACCACCGCAGCAGCACAATCATTTATTCCCGAAGAATTTCCGGCAGTCACCGTGCCGTTTTCCTTAAAAGCCGGTTTCAATTTAGATAAGGTCTCAATAGTTGTATCCTCTCTTATCGTTTCATCCTGATCAAAAATCACAGTCTGTTTATGTTTTTTTACTTCTACGGGGATAATCTCATTTTTAAATTTCCCTTCTCTTCTGGCTTTAGCTGCCTTCATGTGGCTGTTATAAGCAAATTCATCCTGCATTTCTCTCGTAATTTCACATTTTTTTGCCACATTCTCCGCAGTAACACCCATATGATAATTGCAAAACGGGTCTATCAAACCATCGTATAACATGCCGTCCAATAACTCTCCGTGGCCGATTCTGACACCAAATCGGTGATTGTGAATTATATAAGGAATCCTGCTCATTGTTTCACAGCCGCCGGCAACAATAATATTTCCGTCTCCCACTCCTATTGCCTGAACTGCACACTGTACGGCCTTAAGTCCGGTACCGCAGTTTTTATTAGGTGTCCAGGCAGGTACTTCTACGGGCAGGCCCGCATATATAGCACATTGTCTTGCGGAATTAGCCTTTATACCGGCCTGAAAATGGGTTCCCATTATAACTTCGTCTACCTGATTTCCGTTGATATTTGCCCTTTTTAGTGCTTCCCTCACTACTATTGCACCCAATTCAGGTGCATTGAAATTGCTTAATGAGCCCCCAAATTTACCTACAGGCAACCTACATCCGCTTACAATTACAGCTTCATGTACATTCATACGTTAAATTACCCCTCCATCTTGTCTATTTTAGCTAATTTTTTAGCAATATCCATTTTATGTTCCAGATTTGCTTGTCTGTATATCATTATCCTCATAGCCTGAGGAGAGCCGGCGCCATGCATTGATTCGGCCAATGCCGTTCCCCCGGTCATATTTTCCAGCAGACGTGCCATTCTGATTCTCTCTTCTGTGGAATACTTAGGATTTGCAGCAAGATATTTATCTATATAGGGCCCTACTTCTTTCGACTTGTAATCCGCTTCATAAGGAAGGGTTGCAATAAAACCTCCTGCTATATCATGGGCCAGCCGAGAAATCTCATACATTGTTCTCGTACAATTCAGCTTTGCCGCATTAGCAAATAGCGTATTAACATAGTAGCTTCCTGCGGGGGTCTTGAATCCTTCCGACGAACAAGCCAATGAACAGCAATGCATTGTTTCGGCCAAAAACGTCATCTCCACAAGTTTGTCTTTGATATGGGATTTATTTAAAACTCCGTTACAGTCTGCTACCGCCGCAGCCGTACCTATTATTACATCAGCGAGCCCTACCTTGCATCCTCCGTAATTCTGCCTATGATAGGAAGCAAAGGTCTCTACGTATTTCTGGGCATAGGGGTATTCGTTACACATAAAAACCCGTTCCCACGGAACAAATACATCATTTAATATCGTTAATGTTTCTCCGCCAACTATGGCAAATTCCGAATTGCCGCAGTCAATGTCTCCGTCTAACCTTCTTTGATCATTTGTTTGACGGCCGAATATGTGAATAACTCCGGGGGCATCTACGGGAATAGCGCAAGCCACAGCATAATCCTTATCCTCAGGCCCCAGATTTGTTGTAGGCAATATCAACATCTCATGGGAATTAGCCATGCCTGTTTGATGTGCCTTAGCACCTCGTACCACAATTCCGTCTTTTCTTTTATCTACAATATGAACATACAAATCAGGATCGGCCTGTTGTGACGGTTTTTTGCTTCTGTCTCCCTTAACATCAGTCATGGAACCCGCTATCATTAAATCATTTTGCTGAACATACTTATAATATTCTTTAAAGCGTTCATGATAATTGGTATGGCAATCCCTGTCTATTTCATAAGTTGTTATAAAAGTAGCATTTAACGCATCCATCCCTACACATCTCTGATAACAGGTTCCCGTATGTTGGCTTATCATCCTTAACATCTTTACTTTTTTCACTAAATCACCGGTGCTCTGTGGAATATGGGTAAACCTGTTTATTTTTTTACCAGTTAAACTGGATGTCGCTGTCATCAGGTCTTCATACTTCGGTTCAAAAGCCAAATCATATGTCATAGCCGCAGAATTTACATGGGGTTTGGTCATCTTATCATCAACTACATCCTCTATCCTGCGTCCGTTACAATAAATAATAGGGTGTAACTTTTTTAGGCTTTCACGGTATTGATTTCCCGTTTTCATAATCTTATCTCTCCCTTTATCTTATAATCATAGATAGCCATCATTAATTTGTTAATAAATTTTTTATTTTTTTAATCCTCAACCAGATTCTTTAAAGCTTTCCATTCCCGATCCCTGTGTTTTTCAATAACTTCAAAGTCGCCTTTGTTGAGATGTCTGAATCTCTTCTGTCCCCCTAAATATTCGGAAACAGGCTTAAATGATTTAGGTTCTATATTAATCCTGATTTTACCTTTTTCATATTCCGCCAAATACCAAAGTCCCGTTTGTACAGCCAATTTCCCTATTTCTACGGTCTTGTCCGTATCAAACCCCCATCCTGTGGGACATGGAGACAATACATGGATAAATTTAGGGCCTTTAATTTTTTTAGCTTTAGTTACTTTATTAATAAAATCAAAGGGATATCCTACGCTGGCAGTCGCACAGTATGGTATACGATGGGCCATCATGATCTCAAAAAGATTCTTTTTAAACTTTGTCTCTCCTAAAGCGCCGTCATTTGTAGGTGTGGTTGTAGTCCATGCCCCATAGGGAGTAAGGCTGCTTCTCTGGATGCCCGTATTCATATATGCTTCGTTGTCATAGCAGATATATATAAAGTCGTTGCCGCGTTCTACTGCCCCTGACAAAGCCTGAATGCCTATATCTGCCGTGCCGCCGTCTCCCGCCAATCCGAGAACATTTACATCATTTAATCCCTTAGCCTTACAGGCTGCGGAAATTCCGGAAAGAACAGCACCAGTTGCCGGAAAAGAGCTTGTCATACTATTTGTAAAAAACGACATTTGAGGATATATTGTAGTAACAGATGAAATACAACTTGCCGGAAGAACAACTATCGTTTTATCCCCCAAAATTTTCATTGCCAAACGTGATACAATCCCTGCCCCACATCCTTGGCATGCCTTATGACCGTAAAACAATTCCTCATCGCTTAATTCTTTCATCTTAATCATTATTTCCACCTCAATCCCGTAAATTGAACTTCCTCTACATCTTTACCTAAGTCAGCAGCTTCCAGCTGACCAAACATATCTGCAATATATTGCTTTGTAATGTCACGTCCCGATATTCCGGCAATAAAGTTTATCGTTTTAACATTCACTCCCGGAGTATACAATGAAGATTTTACCTCCGAGTACACTGCCCCTTCGTAGCCAAATGAAATATCGCGGTCAATAACACCAACTGCTTTTACTTTCTTTCCTAATTCTTTAAAATATTCCTTCGGGAAAGGACGATAAGAACGAATCTTTACAAGTCCTACCTTCTTCCCCTGTTTTCTAAGTTCGTCGACTACCAGCCTTGAAGTTCCGACTACACTTCCCATGGCAACGATAACATAATCAGCATCTTTTACGTAATACTCATCAATCATACCTCCGTAAGAACGCCCAAATTTATTTCCATACTCTTCATCAACTTCTTTAATAACCTTTTCGGCATTTTCCATTGCTTCCTGCTGTTGATATCTGAATTCTGTTTGCCATTCGGGGGAAGCGGTAAAGCTAAGGCTCTTTGGATTGTCAAAATCGAATTTATTTACAGCATTATACGGCGGAAGAAACTCATCTACATCCTCTTGCTCAGGTATATCGACTAATTCATAAGTATGAGTCAAAACATAACCGTCCAAATTAATCATTATTGGAGTTAAAATCTTGGGATTTTCCGCAACTTTATATGCTTGAATCAAAGTATCAAGGGCTTCCTGTCCATTTTCCACATATAGCTGCATCCAGCCTGAATCCCTTTCGGAAATGGAATCCCTGTGATCGCAGTATATGTTCCAAGGAGCGGCAACAGTTCTGTTGGCATTTATCATTACTATGGGGAACCGACTGCCGCTTACATAATGAAGCATTTCCGACATATACAAAAGCCCCTGAGAAGAAGTAGCTGTAAAAGTACGGCATCCCATCATTGAAGCACCCATAGATGCTGCCATTGCACTATGTTCACTCTCCATTAATAAGAACTGGCATTTCATTTCATCAGATGCAATAAATTCCGATATCTTTTCTATAATTATTGTCTGGGGTGTAATAGGATATGCTGCAATAACTTCCGGTTTACAAAGCCTTGCTGCATATGCCACGGCTTCATCCCCGGAAATAAAATTTTTCTTTGTTGCTACTGCTGTTGTACTCATTATTTTTCACTCTCCTTTATCATGTCAATAGCTTTTGAGGGACATTCATAAGCACATATTCCGCAGCCTTTGCAATAGTCATAGTCTATTTCCAGTTTAGTGCCGGTTTTATCTATTACCCCATCAGGACAGACCACCCAGCATACATAGCACATACTGCACTTTGTCTCGTCAATAACCGGCCTAAAAGTTCTCCATCCGGAATTGACATCAATTAATACCCCTGCGGCAGAACCGGGACCTAAGGGCATATCTTCTTTTGTTCTCGGGAACTGATAATTCTTGACTACCTTTGGTTTGTACATTTACTGATTTCCCCCTCTCATAAATTCATAAGCAGTCTGAGCAGCTTTCTTGTTTTTCTCGCGTAAATCTCTATCCATAAATGAATCAATAGCCTCATAAACCGATTTGATGTCAACAAAATCAGTTACTTCGACAGCCGCCCCCAGCATTACAGTATTGGTAATAGGTTTTCCCAAGATATTCAATGCTATCTGAGTAGCATCAATAGTATATATCTTTGCTTTTACATTAAAATTAAAAAGATTCGGACTTTTATGTGAATTAATAAGCATTACTCCGCTATCTTTTAATCCCTTAGTCACATCTACAGAGCCAATTAAGCTCTCGTCAAGAACAACAACCACGTCACAACTGTAAACTTGACTGTGGTCGTTAATCGGCTTATCATCAATGCGGGTAAAACCTAAAACAGGTGCACCTCTCCTTTCAGGACCAAAAGACGGAAAAGCCTGAGCATAATTGCCTCCATATACGGATGCAGCCAGTCCCAATAACCTTGCCGCCGTAAATCCTCCATGGCCTCCCCTGCCATGCCATCTGACTTCTATCATTTTACATATCCTCCTTTTTTATAATAATCATTATATACATCATTAAACTACATTACATTTTGAGTTTCCACAATGTGATTTCTGTTTTCATTTTTATTTTATACTCCTCCATGAAAATTGTCAATAGAAATTGAATTTTTATTTGTAATTATTTATAAATCATTAACATAAAATTTCATGACAATAGTAATTCAGGTACCTTGACATTTTCAACCATCTCTTTTTGAATTTGAAATCAGATTCTTCAAAACAAGTAAAAATTTGGTTTACAACATTATTTATTTAGTGAATGTGCTCATTTTGATGTTAAAAATAGGGCGAGTATGCGAAACTAATGCATAATTACCTAAAATAAAAAAATCTTTAAACTTATGTCAGGTTGGTATTCTTAATACAACTAAAAAGAAGAATGTCCCGAAACTACTGAATAATCCGTAAACTAAAAGAATCGAGCCTAAAAATTGACTGATATTATCCGTAGTCATTCAATGGGTTGGTTTAAGGCGTACTTTAATAAGCCTATGAATTTAAAGATTTTATTTGCAGATTTTTCGGAACCTGCATTTTGTTTTTTTGCATAAAAAATGGCTGCTGCACAATGAATGAATAAAAATCATTGTGCAGCAGCCATTTTTTATAAAAATTTTTATTTAAAATTAGTTTATTTGTAATTATCCTTTTTTAATATTTACTATAATCCCTTTATTGCCAATAAAGCAAAGTTTAAAATGAAAAGTACTGCTGCTCCGTATAAAATAGGATGAACTTCTTTTGCTTTTCCTAAACATATTTTTACTATACAATAGAATATAAATCCTGCGGCTATTCCATAAGAAATATTATAAGCAAGAGTCATAATCAATACGGTAAAGAAAGCTGGAATAGCTTCCTCTAAATCACCCCATTTAATCTTTCCGAAGGATTCAGCCATTAAAACCCCTACTACAATAAGCGCCGGTGCTGTAGCTTGAGAAGGCACCATCCCTACTATAGAAGCAAAGGGCAGACATAGTAAAAACAAACATGCTACCACAACTGAAGTAAGGCCTGTACGCCCTCCGGCACCAATACCTGCTGCGCTTTCTACATATGTAGTGGCATTGGAAGTACCAAGTAAAGCACCTATTGATGTAGCTGTTGAATCTGCAAACAGAGCCTTGTCTATACGTGATTTAAATCCGTTACTTTGAAGAAGAGCTTTTTCATCTTCTTCATCAAATATGTTGCTTTTTCTTCCTGTTCCGATAAATGTCCCTATTGTATCAAATGTATCTGAAAGACTAAGCCCGAATATAGTAATAAGGACTAAAAATATATTTGAAGAATTTGCGAACATGCTTTTAAAACCGACATCTCCAAAGAAAGAACCCGCTACTTTATTTATTCCTCCGATTGCACTGATATCAAAAATTTTCTCGGGAATAGAAGTAATCCCCATAGGTATACCAATAAGTGTAGTTAAAACTATACCAATAAGAATCGATCCTTTAATTTTTAATACCATTAGAATAACCGTAATTACAAGCCCAATCAGTGCAAGAAGTACACCTTTGTTGCCGAAATTAACAAGGGCGGGAACTATTGAACTATTAGCAACAACGGTTTTACTATCCAAAAGAGCATAAGTACCCGGATCAGCAGTAAATTTTAAAAATCCTGCATTTTTCAATCCTATATAAGCAATAAACATACCGATTCCCCCGCTAATCGCTAATTGAAGACTTTGGGGTATAGACTTTATAATCTCTTTACGAACTTTGGTAACAGTTATAATAATGTTAATAATACCGCATATAAATACCATTGCTAAAGCTTCTTGCCATTTAAATCCCAACTGTCCGCATACTGTAAATGTAAAAAATGCATTAAGCCCCATTCCGGGAGCAACAGCATAAGGAACATTGGCAACTAAGGCCATTACAAGAGTTCCTATTACAGAAGCTAAAATAGTTGCTACGAATACACCGTTTCTATCCATGCCGGTAATTGACAAAATGTTTGGATTAACGAAGATAATATAAGCCATTGTAAAAAAAGTAGTAATACCTGCGATTATTTCTGTCCTGACATTTGTCCCTCTTTCATTTAACTGAAAAAACTTTTCCATTCTTAACTCCTCTCTTTCCATAATTATTATAATTCCTTAAAACATCAAACAAACTTCTCCAAGTTTTATTAATATATTACTTATATTATATAAAAATCTTTGTTTAGTCAAGATAAAAATGAACATCATTTTATGAATATATTTAAAAATCAAAATAAAAATTATGGCGATATTCCTCGAAATATACACAATATATCAATTAAATACAGATAAAAATTTATATTATAATAGTAAACATTAATAAGGATATATTCTATAATATCTCATTATTTGCCGAATATTTATTTTGTTTTTGCTTTTAATATTCAAACAAATTTAGAAAATATATTTTTATTGCTTGTGTTATATGAACATTTAATGTAATTCAAATAAAAAAAGGTTGCTGCAGTACAACAACCTTTTTTAGACTATTTAGTTATCTTCTGAACATACCTGTTTAATGTTATAAAAAGAATATACCGGAGACTACCAAAATTAGTATGCCGACAGCAATAAAAATACGATATATCTTTACAGAACTTTGATCATCTTTCTCCTTTATTAGATAATACGAACCCACTATAATTAAACCAGCTCCCACTAAAACACATAAAATAATCGATAAAATTCTCTTCATTATTTATTCCTCCATTTTAATAAAAGTGATGAATTTATAACAACTAAAACCGAACCAGCATTATGTAACAATGCACCAATTACCGGATTAAGGATTCCTGCCATTGCAAGAATTATGGAAACAAAGTTTAATCCCATAGAAAACGTCAAATTTATTTTAATAGTTTTCATAACCTTACGGGATAAAAGCAGCAAATAAGGAATGCTATCTATATTATCGTTAACAAGAGCAATGTCTGCCGCATCAATTGCTATATCACTTCCAATGCTGCCCATTGCTATGCCTATATAAGCCTTCTTCAATGCTAAGGCATCATTTATTCCATCGCCTATCATACAAATAAACTCATTTTTCTTTTGATATTGTTCTATCGCCAGCATTTTATCTTCCGGCAGACAATTAGCATATACATCGGGAATACCTGCTGTCTTTGCTATATGATTAGCTGCCTGTTCATTATCCCCGGTCAGTAAAAGGCTTTTTACTCCTATTTTGTTAATACTCTCTATCGTTACTGCCAAATTGTTACGAAGTATATCGGAGAAAGCAATTATGCCTGCAACCCAATTATCTATCGCCACATATATAATAGTACATCCGTTGTTTTTATATTTCTCTGCTGCACTTAATATTTCTTGGGGGATATCAATTGAACATTCTTTTAATAATTGTTCATTACCGGAAATAATTGTTTGATTACATATCTTTGCACTTACACCATGCCCGGCAATTATTTGAAAAGATGATGGTTCTTGAGGTAATGTATTAAACTTGGATTTAAAGTACTTTACTACGGTCTTCCCCAGCGGATGTTCTGAACGAAGCTCAGCGGATGCTGCTAAAGACAGCAATTCATCAGGGGTAATGTCCTTCTTGAAACTAACTATGTCAACAACAAAAGGTCTCCCATACGTCAACGTTCCTGTTTTATCAAAAGCAATCCGAGTCACTTTTGCGAGGCGTTCCAATGCATCCCCTTCTTTAACCAAAATACCATGCGTAGCAGCATTACCAATTCCCGCCATAATCGCAGTAGGTGTAGCCAATATTAATGCACATGGACAAAATACAACTAAAATAGTAACGGATCTAATAATCTCCTTGGTAAAAAACCAGGTAATTACAGCAGACATTAAGGCAATAACTACAATCCATGTTGCCCACCTATCGGCAATTCCCACAATTTCTGCTTTATCCGCATCAGCTGATTTTACCAATCGAATCATTCTTTGCAAGGAACTGTCTTGACCTACTCTAACAGCTTTCATATCAAAAGGACCAAATTGATTGACAGTACCGCTGAAAACCTCGTCACCTACCTCTTTATCAATCGGTAAAGATTCCCCTGTCATAACTGATTGATCAATAGAAGTTTGTCCACTGACAATGATTCCGTCTACTGCAATAGTTTCACCTGCAAGAACTCTCAATTTATCTCCGACTTGGACTTTCTCGGCAGATATAACACTCTCAACTCCGTCATTAATAACTCTTGCTGTCATAGGAGTTAAATGAATCAGTTTTTCAATTCCTGCACGTGCTTTTGCTCCCGTTCTCTCTTCCAATAGTGAACCGACGGCCATAATAAAAGCAATTTCACCGGCAGCGAAAATTTCCCCAATGAATATGGAAGCAACTAATGCCAAGGATACTAATAAATCTGCTTTTATGTCAAATTTAGTAAACAGTCCAATAGCCGCATCTTTCAAAATCGGTATTCCACAAAAAATAATTGCAACCCATGCTGCATCAACAGAAAAAATACTCAGGTGAAAAAAACTGATTATCAATGAAATAGCCGAAATTATAAGAAAAAATATGTCTCGCTTTTCCTTATTTTTATCAAAAATCTTTACAGATTCCATATGCTCACCTTCTTTCTTTACTATGTTACATACCTATACCCCTATATGTATATAATATAGGAAAAAAATAATTTTGTCAATAATAAAATACGGGTCATAAAAAAACAGCCGTTATATTCTAACAACTGTTCTTTGTTATTTATGCTAAGACATTCTCGAAAAATGCTCTATTGCTTTTGCAAATTGAGCAATAGTTTTTTCTGCATCTCCGTGCTCGATTCCATCTCTTACGCAATGGTTTAAATGACCTTCTAATATAATCTGCCCCACTTTATGCATTGCACTTTTGGCAGCATTGATTTGAATCAGAATATCTTCACATGGAACATCTTGATCAATCATTTTATCTATGGCATTTATCTGACCAGCAATTTTCTTGATTCGTCTATGCAAATTATCCGCATCCATACATTGACGCATTTTATCGCCTACTTTCATACTTAATCACCATTAGATTATAATTATAAATTATCATTGATATGTTTTTCTGTCAAGAAAAATACATATAGTATTCATCTATTGTAACTTTTCCCATTCAAGAAATACTTCTTCAAATTGCATCTCTAATGTTTCTTTTTCATTAAACAGTTCACTAAGCCGTACCGCATTTGAATTATTTAAATTCATAAGTTCATCAATAAGATTTAATTTTTCTTCAATGGAATTCATTTCTTCTTCCAATTTTTTTAATTTCTGGTTCTTATCCGGCATTTTAACTTTCTTCTCGGGTGTTTTCCGAACTTCTTTTATATTTTCCTTCGGAAATTCAACTTCCAGATCCTTCTTTTTCTCTTCCAAATATTCATCATAATTCATTGGGTATAATTTTCCATTTCCATTGTCCAATACCATGATTTTATCGGCAATCTTTCTTATAAAATATCTGTCATGGGAAACAAATAATAGAGTTCCGTCATAGTCCGTTAAAGTTTCTTCCAATACTTCTCTCGAATCCATGTCTAAATGATTGGTAGGCTCATCTAAAATCATAAAATTTACCTCTTCATATAATAAAGAACATAATTTCAGCCGCCTTTTTTCTCCTCCTGATAAGGTTCTAATTTTCTTATTTACATCCTCCTGAAAATATAAAACTTTAGCCAGTTCTGATCTTGCCTCACTTACAGTAACTTTGTGCTCCTCTATAAAATATTCAAGTAATGTTTTTTCTTCATCTCTAAAAATTACATTCTGAGGAAGATAACCTATTTTTATACTGGCTCCCAAGGAAACGCAACCTTTATCTGCCGGTATCTTTCCCAAAATAATTTTCAGTAAAGTGGTTTTTCCGCTTCCGTTATTTCCCATTATACATAATCTATCCTGATAAAATAGCGTAAAGGACAAATCAGAGAACAACATTTTTTCTCCAAAGGATTTCTCAATCATCTCCGCTTTAAGAACAATTTTCCCAGAACGTTGCGCCTTTTGGTGAGGTAATCTGATCTTTCTGCTTTCCAACACGGGACGGTCCAATACTTCTATTTTGCCTAAACGTTTTTCAATTTCTTTAGCACGTTTATACATAACTTCACTATCTCTCATTTTTCCCCATATTCTAAATCTTTGAACCTGCTTTTCCATTGTATCGATTTTTTTCTGTTGATTTTGGTATGCCTTATACTCCAATAAAAATCGTCTTTCTCTCTCTGCTGTATAATCACTGTAATTCCCATCATATAATTCCGCTTTGTCAGAATGCAACTCTATAATTCTGTTCACTACATTATCGAGAAAACATCTGTCATGGGAAATGACTAATACAACTCCTTTATAATTTTTTAGAAACTCTTCCAACCACTCAACAGAAGAAATATCCAAATGATTGGTAGGTTCATCCATAAGAAGAATGTCCGGTTCTTCCAAAAGAAGTTTTCCCAGCATAACCCTCGTCTTTTCTCCTCCGCTTAATTCTTCAAATCTCATTTTCCTATATGAATCCGCAATATTTAGCCCATTATATATTTTGTTTATACGGGTTTCAACTTCGTATCCCCCGTTTATCTCATATTGTTCCATAAGATACCCGTATCTTTTTAATACTTTATCTAAATTTCCTCCCTTCAATTTTTTTATTTTCTGCTCAACAGATTTCATTTCCTTCTTGATTTCCCAAAGTTTCTGAAAAGCCAGTTCAAATATTTCCATAACAGTCGTATCCGGCTTGAATTCAAATATTTGATCTAAATATCCAACCTTTGTATCCTTACTGAAATTTATACTCCCTCCCTGATAATCTTCAGCTCCTATGAGAATCTTCATCAATGTGGTTTTCCCGCATCCGTTTTTTCCGATAAGCCCTATTCTCTCGTTTGTCTTCAATTCAAAGGATATATTTTCAAATATTTTATTTGCACCATAATATTTAATTAAATTATTTATACTGCATTCAATCATTATTATCTTCCTTTCCATATTTATTACGCTGCAAACGTCCTTTTCCCACCCGACCATAAAATATATATAAAAAAACCCAAAGCCAAAATTAGCCTTGGGTTCCACTGGACATGTTTAAATATGTTTATCCCTCAATACTAATATGGTTTTTGCAGCTTGAATCTATTTTTGGACGCACCTATCCCGTAAAGAGAAAAATTTGCGTTAATATTCGATTCAAATACAATCCATCTTAATATTGTGCTCATTTAGTAAAGCTCCCCTTAATAATTTAAATACCTTCTTTAATTATATGTAAGAAATATAGTACTGTCAATTATTTTTGATGATAGTTTTGGTCAATCCATTTTGATATAAATCATAAAAATGGTGGGTAGGACCGCAGCCTTTACCAATAGCAAGTGAATGACGAATGGCAGTTGTGACATATTCCTTTGCTCTCCTTACAGCTTCCTGCAAATCAAATCCCAAAGATAAGTTGGAAGCAATGGCAGAAGAATATGTACAGCCTGTACCATGGGTATTTTTTGTATTGATACGTTGTGCTCTGAAATAATAAAACTGTTTGCCATCATATAGAATATCCAAGGCATCTCCAACAGCATGACCTCCCTTGACCAGCACATTTTTCACTCCCAAATCATATATATATTTTGCCCCTTGTTCCATATCTTCAGCAGAATTTATCTGTATTCCGGAAATTCTTTCTGCTTCCGGAATATTTGGTGTAAGAACATCTGCCAGGGGAAGTATTTCATGAATCAGTATATCAATGGCACTGGGATTCATGAGAGGACACCCATTTTTAGCATACATAACGGGATCGATCACTACATTTTGGGGTTTATACTCCTTAAGTTTACGTGCTACAGCTTTCATACAACAAGGCTGAGAAAGCATACCCACTTTTACGGCATCTACCCCGATATCCTCAAAAACGGCATCAATCTGTTTTTCAATCATCTCAGGAGCAACATCCTGTATATCAATAACACGGGATGTATTCTCCGCAACTACCGATACGATTACGCTCATGCCGTAAACGCCATGGGCCGCAAAGGTTTTAAGATCAGCTTGAATTCCCGCACCGCCGCTACAATCAGAGCCGGCAATTGTAAGAACTTTTTCCAAATTTATCTCCTCCTATAAATTAAAAATGGCACCTGCCGATCTTGGCAAGCACCATTTATTAAATACAATCATACAAATTTTGCTTCCCTACGCCAGTCTTAACTAACAGGTTCAAAGGGTCAGGTTTTACCTTCTCAACTCAAAGGAGTCCCCCCGCAAATATCTTTTGTTAATTATAATAACACTTTTTACTTTCAGAATCAATTGCTTCATGATAAATTTATCTATAATAATGCATATAATTAATATATTAACACTTTCCTGAATGAAAATCATAATAGGCATCTTCCATATTTTCGTGTTGATAAGTTTTTTTATTTGCTGTATAGTTATTATGTAATATAATGAAAAGGTATCCATTAAAGCATTAATATATTAACAAAAACTTTTTTTGAAATCCATTTAGGGTCAAGTCTGTAATAAGACAAAATAGAATTTTTTTATGGGTTATAAAAATAATTTATAGTTTGGGGGAAATTTATGACAGAGTTAATTTATGGTTTAATTGGAGGCACTGCCTTATTAATGTATGGAGTCGACAAAATGGGAGACGGGCTTGAAAAGGCTTCCGGTGAAATGATGAAAAAAATGCTTTCCGTTCTGACAGGAAGAATATGGAGTGCGTTTTTAGTCGGTACTTTTCTGACAGCCCTTGTTCAAAGCAGTACCGCAGTGACTGTACTAACTGTAGGTTTTGTCAATGCGGGTCTTATGAATTTTTCTCAAGCCATAGGAATAATATACGGAGCTAATATCGGCACTACTATAACGGCTCAACTTATGGCCTTGAGTTTTGATTTTAAGCTAACGGATATAGCTCTTCCAATACTCGGAATTGGTTTCGGAATAAATTTTTTCAGTAAAAATAAAACCGCCAAAAATATCGGTAATGCAATTATGGGTTTTGGAATGATGTTCTTAGGGCTAAAAATATTAAACAGCGGAGTACCGTATATGGAACACAGTAAAACTTTAAGGTACTTCTTTGAGACCTACGCATCCGTTCCCGTTATAGGAATATTACTGGGTGCTTTTGCTACTGCTATGGTTCACAGTAGTAGTGCCACTGTAGGTTTAGTAATGATATTGGGAAAAGCAAATCTAATAAATTTAAAGTCTGCTGTCTGTATTATGCTGGGAGATAATATAGGCACTTGTATTACCGCTCAGCTTGCGAGCTTGACAGGAAACATAAATGCCAGAAGAACAGCCTGGGCACATACTATCTATAATATTTCCGGTGTCTTGATTGCTGCTTTAATTTTGCCTCAATTTGTTCATGCAATACAAATTGTTACAAATTACATACAACCTAACGCAGATATAGGAGCTCAAATAGCAAATTCTCATACAATATTTAATGTCTTAAGTGCCCTTATATTTTTGCCTATAACTAAATACTATGTAAGATTCTTAGAGACTATAATTAAAGATAAAGGACCTAACTATGAAAGCCCTTCCATATACTTGGACAAACTCCTTTTAGATACTCCTGTTGCTGCTTTTAAAGCTATCATATCAGAAATAACAAGAGGCGCAGAAATATCTGAACAGATGCTGAAGGATGTAATGGAAGCCTTTTACGACAATGAACTTGATAAGATAAATAAAGTTCATGAATATGAAGAAACAGTAAATCAAATGCAAAAAGATATTACTACTTATATAGTTGAATTATCTAAAAGAGCTCTTTCAGATTCGGGTTCCATAATGGTACCGGCAATGATAACCAGTATTAACAACATAGAAAGAATAGGAGACCATGCTGAAGACATTGTAAAACTTATAGAAATCAAAGTTGAAAAAAAACTTGTGTTTTCAAACGAAGCAATAGATGAACTTCATGAGCTTCAAAATGTAGTCATCAAAATGTATGATAATACTATAAAAGTTTTAAAAGAAAAAGACATTCCCCTTTTAATAGAAACTTTAAAGCTTGAGGACAAAGCCGATGACCTATGTAAAGAATTTTCCAATGCTCATGTGAAAAGGTTAGAAAATGGAACTTGTTCTGTAGAATCAGGAATTATATTTTTAAACATTATAACTCATTTTGAAAGAATTGCCGATCATATATATAAAATATGTTTAGCTTCTAAAGATGAACTGCAAGGAATACCAAGAAATAATTAGAGAAATTTATAAGAAAGGCTTCCATTAATATATTGTGTTTTAATGGAAGCCTTTCTTGAAACCCATTTTACGGAAAGTATATTAAGGTAAGTGGGGTTTATAATTTATGTATATCTTCTTCCGTATAAACTTCAATACCGTTTTTGATTAGAAGTTCAGACGTTATTCCGTTCCCCGGAACTACTCTCCCTGAAAATGTTCCATTATATATAAGTCCACAACCGCAGGAAGGGCTTTTTGATTTTAATATTGCCTTTTTTATACCCATAGCTTTTGCTATGGATAAAACTCTATTTCCACCTTCAGTAAATTCTTTGGTAAGATCCTTCCCATCTCTCCTGATTACTTTTCTGTTTCCTCTTTCATCTATAATAATCTCACATGGAAGCCTCGGAGTACATAATCCCGATAATTGCTCGGGACATAGGGCAATAGCCTTGCCCTGATTGATCAATTCAATTATACCTTCATTTCCTTTGCTTTTTCCGTCATACCTGCAATTAAAACCTGCCAAACATAAACTTACCAAATACATTTTATCGCCTCTTTCTTTATTAATACATATCAGGGAATATAATCTATTTTGTCTTGTTTATAACATATAAATAATGAATCATGTCCATATTGTAATAATGCTTTGTAAACTGCTTTTCAATTTTCATTCCTACTCTTTCGGCAACATGCTGAGAAGCATAATTATTATCACGTATAATACTTACAACCCTCTTTTTATTTAATACATTAAAAGCATATTCTTTGCAGGCAATTGCTCCTTCTGTAGCATAACCTTTATGCCAAAATTTTCTTTTAAGTAAATATCCTATTTCAAGCTCCTGTTTGTTCTCTACATTCTGCATGGTAAGTCCTATCTGCCCTATAAAGCAATTGGTATTTCTATCAACCACAGCCCATAATCCAAACCCAAAATTTTTATATCTTCGGAATTGATTATTAAGCCAATTTCTCACTTCCTCGTCACTAAAAGCATGTTCATATGCATACATGGTTTTCTCATCCTGCAGAATCTCACATAGATCATCATAATCTTCCCAAGCCAATTCACGTAGATAAGTTCTTTCTGTTTCCAAAATCCTTTTCAACTCTTTGCACCCCCTATCTACGTTCTATTATAATTTAACTTCAACATCATTTCCATATAAATAAAAAAGGCTTCTATTGAAGCATTATAAACTAATGAAGCCTTTCTTTGAAATTCATTTAAAGTCAAGTGTAAATTAATGAAAAACAGCTTTGAAAAGCTATTCTTAAAAATTATTTTTCAAGTCCAACGGATTTAATTGTTTTCAATACACTTTCTGCACTTTCCTTGAGCTTATTAATCTCATCGTCGGAAAGAGGCACTTGAATCCTTTTTTCTATACCGTTCTTCCCTATAATAGTGGGAATACTCAGTGCCACATCTCTTAATCCATACTCGCCCTCAAGAGTTGAGGAAACAGGCAAAATAGTACGCTCATTAAGCAAAACTGCCTCTGCAAGTCTGCAGGCAGCCATTGCAATTCCTGAATTAGTATATCCTTTCATATTAAGTACGCTATAAGCAACTTCCACTACTTCTGAAGCTACATTATCACAGTCGAGATGTTCTTTCGGATTAAAATATTTATCAAGATCATCATAAGAGATGCCTGCGATTCTCAAAAGACTCCATGCCGGGAATGCAGAATTCCCGTGTTCCCCCATCATATACCCTTGTACGCTTTTGGGATCTACATTATATTTATCCGCAATAATTCTTTTGAATCGAGCTGAATCAAGGCTTGTTCCCGTTCCAAATATTTTATTCTTAGAATATCCGAAAAAGTTCTGTGCATAATATACCATAACATCCAAGGGATTAGTAATAATTATAATTACTGCATCTTTAGTATATTTTGTTATGGAGCTAATAATCTCCTTCATTACCGGTACATTTTGAGACGCAAGAGCCAGTCTGTCTAATTTCTTAATATCCTTATTAGGCATTATGCTGGGACCTGCCGATATAATGATAATATCCGCATCTTTACATTCTTCATATCCTCCTGAGCGGATGTTTACATTATTAATATAATCCGAAGATGTAAAGTGACTGATATCAAGAGCTTCCCCTTTAGCTTTGCTTTCAATTTTGTCAATAGCAACAATTTCAGAAAATAATTTTAAAGATGCAGCACAGTTAAGTACCTGAGAACCCACATGTCCAACGCCTACCACTACAAGTTTGCTTCTTATTGAACCCATATATATTCCTCCATCAATATTGTATAGTATAAAATAGAAACAACATTTTTAACTATTTTAACTATCATACTACTTAGTTTTATATATATCAACTTGTCCCATACATGGAAATCGTTATCCAAATATAATAAATTTAAAAAAATAAAACAACCAACAAACTTATTGAATGTTTGCTGATTGCCTTTTGATTATCGGAAAATAAATATATATTTTCTAATTTTCATCAGTAGTTTTTTTCTCTCCTATAGAAAGAATAAGATTAAGTATAATTCCTGCAATTGCTGCTGTTGCAATAGCGGGTAACTTAATCCCAAAGAAAGGAATCATATTGTCAGGGAAACCATAATGTCCTCCAAGACCTATAACTAATATTATTGCAATAACCGAAAGGTTTTTAGTATTAAATAAATCAACCTTTTTATTTATCATAATGGCAATTCCCTGAGCGCCGATAACTCCAAAGAGAAATATACATGCACCATTAATTACAGAAGATGGCACCGAATTTATAGCATTGGATAAAGGTTCAAAGAATGAAAATATCATTGCCATAATTGATGCCACTTTGAGCATTGCAACTGAAAAATTTTTAGTAATTGCCATAGTAGATATATTCTCTCCGTAATTTGTGCCTGCCGGCCCTCCGAACATTGATGCAACAATATCTCCTATACCGTCTCCTATTAAGTTAAGACCAAGTTTATCTGCAATTTTATATTCGCCTTTTCCTTTCTTTCGAGAAAGATCATTTATATATACATCAAGTTGGAATAAGTGAGCAGTAGATTCAGGAATTGTTGCAATAGCTATAGGCATTATTGCCGCAACGGACATCCAATTTGGAGTGGGTAACGTGAAATGAGGAACCATAAAAATATTACCTGTGAATATTTGAGAGAAATCGACTAAACCAAGAGGTATACTAACAATATAACCGACAATTATTCCGAAAAGAATGGGAAGTTGTCCTAAAACTCCTTTTAAGTATACCGAAAAAATAACAGTGGCAAGAAGAGTAACAATAGCAGCAATGGAAGAAGCGTTATTGGTAAGACCTGTTGTCGCATCATATCCCAGAGCACTTGTTATTGCTGTACCTGCAAGGGATATTCCTATTACCATAGCAATGGACCCTGTAACGGTAGGTGGCAAAACCTTTTCGATATATTTCATCCCAAATCGGTTAACAATAACTCCTGCTAAAATTGAAACAAATCCTGAACAAATAATTCCGAACTGGGCCTGAGAAATAAGGGCATCTGGGGCAACAACTCCAAATTTGGCTCCCGTAATCCCACATATAGCAGCAATATAGGAAAAGCTGGAGCCATAATAAAGAGGTATCTTCCCTTTAGTTATAAACAAGAAGCACAAAGTTGCCAACCCGCTGGCAAATATTGTAGTAGATACATGAAACCCCGTAAGAAGTGCTACTGTTACCGTTGCCGGAAACATAACCAAAATTTGCTGCAGCGAAAAGAGCAAAAGTTTCCCCGTTGAAGGAGTTTCATCAGGTAAATAACCTATAATTTTTGAGTTTGAATCAGTCATATACACATCTCTCCTTTGTTTAATATTATGCACAACAAAAATACATACTATGAGACATAGTACATGTTTCATCAAACTTTGTCAATAAAAATTTGAATAAATTTAATTAATTTTTTAATTTATTTTGATAAATTCCATCATTAACTAATCTATGTATAATTTAGGCTTAAGGTTTAGAAAAAATACTCCAACACCGCCTATCCCCAGATGAGCTCCCAATACACATCCTATTTTTTCAATCATAGTATTTGAAATGCCTATCTTTTCTTTCAAAAGTTCTACTACCTCCTGAGCCGTTTGCAAATCATCAGCATGACTTATTCCCACAATTTGGTTTGGAAAATTTTTAATTCTTTGAGCAACCAGATCCACAATAGCACGAAGTGCTTTTTTCTTTCCTCTAACCACGCCGATAACTTTCAAATGTCCATTTTGCACGTCCAACAAAGGCCTAAGATTTAAAATGCTCCCGGTTTTTGCTGCTATTTTGCTTATCCTTCCTCCTTTTAAAAGCCAAGATAAGTCCGAAATTACAAAAATATGTTCTATATGTTTTACCATAAAATTTACTTGTTCTAATATTTCAGAAATTTCATACCCCTTATCTGCTAATTTAGCAGCCTGTAGTGCTATAATCCCCGTTGCAAAGGAACCGGATTTTGAATCAACCACTTCCATATGAACTTTGGGATATCGGTCTTTAATTTCCTTTTGTATCATCTTTGCCAAATCAAACGTACCTGAAAGGGCTGAAGAAAATGCCAAATATATAAAATCATATGTTTTTTTGGCATAATCAATAAATGTATTATATATTTCCTCAGGATATATCTGTGATGTTCTGGGAACAACTCCTTTTTTCATATACTCATACACCTGATCCGTCTGTATGTCAACTCTATCTCTATATTCCACATCATTAATCAGAACATTGAGAGGCATCACTTTAATATCGTATTCCTTCAGTATATCTTGGGGCAAATCACAAGTACTATCTACAATAATTTTAATCATTTAACAACACACCTCCCATCGAAAAATTTGTATTACAAATCATTATTTTTGATTATAGCATATTTTAACCTTTTATCCAATATAAATATATTTTAATTCCTAATTCAAATTATTCACTATTGACTTGTAAGAAATTGGAGTATTACAATATAATTATTATATAAGGGGAGGGTATTAATATGTTAAAAAGAAATTACAAAAATACCAATTTATCTATTTCAGTATTAGGTTTAGGATGTATGAGACTTCCAAAGATAAATCCCGATAAAGGTGATATCGATTATGAAAAAGCACAGGAAATAATCGATTATGCTATTACTCACGGTATCAACTATTTTGATACGGCGTATATGTATCATGATGGCACATCAGAAAAATTTTTAGGCCATGCTCTTAAAAAATATGACAGAAGCAGTTATTTTTTAACTACCAAGATGCCCGTATGGATGGTCGATACTCCTAAGGATATAGAAAGAATTTTCAATGATCAATTGGAAAAGCTTCAAACAGATTACCTTGATTTTTATCTGCTTCATTCCTTAACAAAAGAGCATTTTAAAAAATGCAAGGAATTTAAGTTATATGATTTTTTATCAGAAAAAAAAGAAAAGGGAATAATACGTCATTTGGGATTTTCTTTTCATGATACCCCTGATGTTTTAAGAGAAATCTGTGATACTTATGAATGGGATGTAGTACAAATACAATTAAATTATCTCGACTGGGAAGTACAGGATGCTAAACAGCAATATGAAATATTGGAACAGCGCCATATCCCCTGTATCATCATGGAACCCGTTCGAGGCGGAGCTTTAGCAAGTCTTTGCGATACGTCAAATAAGATATTTAAAGCGGCAAGACCGGATAAGAGCATTGCATCTTGGGCAATTCGATATGCAGCAACCTTGCCGAATGTTATGACTGTTTTAAGCGGGATGTCGACTATGGACCAAATTATTGATAATGTTAACACCATGACAAATTTCGAACCGTTAAACTCAGAAGATTATAAAACCATTGAAAAATCAGTGGCTGCATATAAGACCAATATTACCATTCCCTGTACCGGATGCCGTTACTGTATGCCTTGTCCCCAAGGTGTGAGCATCCCCAAAATATTTAAATTATATAATGAATATGCAATTAGCAAAAACAAAGACGGTTATAAAACATCATATAATAAAGTGCCCGAATCTGAAAGAATTAACAATTGCATTGCCTGTGGTAAATGCGCTACTCATTGTCCCCAGTCAATTGAAATTCCGGAAAAATTAAAAACGATTAAAAATTTAACGGAAGAATTGTTTGCCAAATAAAAAATATCCTCTGAAATCAGAGGATATTTTTGTACCAACGGGGAATTATAATATTAAAATTATCGTAATCATTTAAAGCCCTTTGGCAGCGTGTAATCATACTTTCAACATCAGATTTTCCGAAAGGTATTGACCATATGATCGAAAAAAGTGACGAATATGCAACATAAAGCGCATGCCTTTCCCAAAATTCCAAAGGTGGAATATTATCAAAGTATCCGTCGATTTTTCCTCTTGCAAAGGGAATACTTGATTCTCTGTCAAAAGATTGAGTTTTATAAAATTCTTCAACAAAATCACCTATATCCCATCGGTTAAAATCAATTACACCGATGTTTTTATCATCTGTAAGGACCAGATTTCCCATATGGAAGTCCCCATGCTGATATACTTTTTTAACATTATCAATTAACTTTACATTTTCTCTTACATAAAGAATTGCGGCTTCGTCTCCCTTAACTCTGTAATCAGAAGTTTTATAATCATTTATTCTTGAAACTATTTTATTTTTCATTTTTGTTTCCCAATGAAACGGAAGATTATCATTAACAGGTATTGAATGAATTTGTTTTAAAATTCTCCCTGCTTTGATTCCTAACTCATATTGTTCCATAATGGGAAATGATGAAATACATTCATCCAATGATTTCCCGTCAACCCATGAAAGCAGCATATATGTACTTTTCCCTCCATTACAAACTCCGAAATCAACTGCTTCCGACATAGAGAAACCAAGCTTATTAATAAGTTTAATAAAATTATATTCGGCCTGTTTATTATCAAATTTACTAATATCGGATAATCTTAATAAAAGCTCATTGCCGTCCTTATCTATAACGTGATATTTTACATCATCAGACCAACCTTTGTTGATTCGTTCTATCCGCTGCCAATTTTCACAATTTGGTATTTCAGTTATTTTATCCATACATTTCTCCTGCAACTATCTTGCCTCCTCACGGAATTCATGATAAAATAAAAATAGTAAATATATGATATCATTTCTGAAACAGAAAAACTACAGAAATATTATCTTAAAAATTTGTTTATAATGGGAGAATTTTATAAAATGGATGACTGGATTATTGAAATCATAGACTCTTCGGGTTATGTCGGAATTATGTTGTTAATTGCTCTTGAAAATATCTTTCCTCCTATCCCTTCTGAAGTAATATTAACATTAAGCGGTTTTATGACTAATTATACCAGAATGAACATATGGATTGCCGCAGTGTTTGCCACAATAGGTTCTTCAATAGGTGCCATTATAATTTATAGTTTAGGAAGGCTCGTAAATACAAAGAGTTTAGAAAGATGGATCAACAAATGGGGGCATATTTTTCATTTAAAAATTGGAGACGTCAAAAAAGCAAAGGGATGGTTCGTACGTCACGGAAATATAACCGTATTTTTTTGCAGATTTATCCCTATAGTAAGAAGCCTCATTTCCCTTCCGGCAGGGATGGCAAAAATGAATGTATGGATATTTTTGCTCTATACCGGTATAGGTACATTTGTATGGAATTCCGTATTGATATTCTTAGGTGCATTTGCAGGTTCTCAATGGAAAGAGCTTGTAAACCAAATAAACATGTACTCCTATATTATTCTTGGATGTTTGGCAGTAGGAGTAATTTTTGCCTTTTGGGCGATTAAAAAAATTAAAAATCGCTCGTAATTTTTAATACACAATTATTTACTGCTTTCAGTTAGCTCAGTTTTAGAGCAAATTTTTTTGATATTTACCATATGAAGTATTATTTTTATAAAGTAACATATTTCATCATCACTTATGGTAATATTAAAAAATTTCTCTAATAAAGCAAAATTTTTTTTGCTTAAGGTATATATCTTTTTATTCTCTTCAATAAATTTTCCCTTGTTTTTGTAGATAATTTTTATTCCTCTTATTAACCTGTCAAGCATACACCCCAAATGCAAAATTAAATTAATCATTTCTTCGCTGTTTTCTTCGCCATATTTTAGTCCTATATTATCTATAAATTCTTTAATTTTTTCAACAGCTATCTTAGGATTTATAAAAACTACATTCTTCTCAAGAAGCCTTACTGAAGTCTCAAATATATTGGAATTATTAAATTTTTCTTCATCTAATCTTTCATTTTGATTAATATGAATATTTATAAGTTTTATTATTTTTTCCTTGGTTTCATTAATTACAAGCTGGCTTATGTTAAAATACGGGCAGTCAAAATCAGGTTCAATATCTCCTATGGAACATATTAATTCATATTCCTTCATCAATCTATTTCTCTTTTCCGTGCCTTCCCTAATCTCATCATAATTAGATGTAATAACTTCCACTCCCCTTATATTATTTTCCTTAAGCAAATTATTTATCATCTCTTCAGCCATTTTCGCAACACCTATTCCTGTAGTACAAACAGTTAAAATAGCTTTTTTCTTTGATATAACTCTATAACTTTTTGTTCCGTCTTCTAAAATATTTTCTATATTAACATCATTATACAAAACAAATCTTAAAATATTTAAAACATCTAAAGTAGTTATGTTTTGAACTGTTTTAACTTTTATTCCCGTTTGTTTTTGTATTCTGTCTCCTAAAAAAATCAAAGAACCCATATCTACCAATAAAATAATGCCGTTTCCTCTGTCCATTGCAATTACCGAAGCCAAAACTTTGTTATATGTGTCTTCTACTTTGGAATCCAATGGCATGTCAATAGCTTTAACCAAATTTGTATTGAATAAGCTGTTACAAACTTGAGCCATACTTGTAGCAGTGCTTTCCCCATGACAAATCAGTAAAATCCCCGGTTTATCCGTATTTTCTCTTTTATCCACACTATTAATAATCAATAGGACTATAAAAGCTATTTCATCCTCTGAAATATTTATATTATATATTTTTTCCAACTTTCCGGCAAATTTTTCCGTTAAATTAAATTCGACCTTGTTTGTTTCTTTTATCTCTTCAAGATTATCATTATGAATAATTTTTCCCTCTTTAATTCTGTCTACCATGGCTTTCACATGAAATGATAGTCCCCAAAAAAGTTTATCACTATAGTTTAGCCCTAATCTCATGGAAACAGCATTAATAAAATCTCTGCATAAATTTACAATATTCTTGTCTACTACATTGTATAATTTTTTTGTATCCCAGTAATCAAATTTATTGTTCTTAATGATATCATTATAATAAGAAGATATGATATCATCAAATTTATTGGCTACCTCCTCTTTATCATTCTTTACATTAGAAATTTCATCTATCAATTTATCATAATACGAATTATCCAGATAATTTAATCCTTTATAATAAGAACCGGGAGATATTTCAATATTATGCTCAAATATGTTTAAATACTGCCTTGTTTTATTGTCTATACTCTTCATATTTATGCTGGACACTTTTATGGATTTGGGAAGCATAAAATAATCAATACTAATTTTATCTTCATTTTCTTTATATTTCATTAAAGCCTCGGCACATGTTATTTTTATTATAGAATTTATCTCACCAATATTTCCTTTCGTATCCTGTAAAGCAAGGGTTTTTATTACTTCAGGTGATATGCTTAATTTTTTGTTCAGTTTTTTTGACTCGGCCTGAAATCCATATTCTATAACTTCTATTTTTTCACCAATGCTCTTTTCCCTAAAAGGAGGCAAATTTATTATTACAGGTATTCTTCTAAGAAAGGTGGTAAGAAGAACATCCGTAGGCTTTTCTGTAGTTGCAGCTATTATAACTACATTTGCTTTTCTATAGGATGATGTTTCTCCAAGGCGCATAAATTCTCCTTTATCCATAAGATAAAAAAGCATCTCCTGTCCATCTGAAGGTAGCCTATGGACTTCATCAAGAAAGAGAATTCCTCCGTCAGCTTTCTCTATAACCCCTTCCTTGTCCTTCTCTGCACCGGTAAAAGCTCCCTTTACATATCCAAATAAATGAGCCATTAAAAGCTGGGGATTATTAAAATAATCAGAACAATTAAAGGAAACAAAGGGGAATTTGTTTTCGGTCTTATTTTTCTTTATCTTTGCATATTTATATATCAATTTGGCAAATGTTGTCTTACCTACCCCGCTTTCTCCTAAAATTAAAATGTGAAGACCATAAGGAGGATACATTATAGCTGCTTTTGCTTGTTCTATCTGATTTTCAAGGCTTCCTTTATATCCTATGAGGTTTTCAAACGGATCCTCATATTCCTGTTTTATCATATTCTCAATTTCTTTTATTTCATTTATGGAATATTCATATTTTATTTTTTTTACCTTTAAAACAGTTTTAAATATTTCGGCAGATATATAAGTTACAGGCCTTGTTTTTATTTTTATAAGAAAATTACTTTTAAATAAATTATTTAATAATGTACTTGCATTATTTCTTACTATGCCTAACTCTTTCTCAATTTCAGAAGCGGTAGCACCCATACTGAGGAAATCGCTGTCAATATTTGCAGATGCTTTTTTATTAATATAATTCAATATCTCATCTATCTTTTTCATAAAACCACCCTCAACATAATATCTATTTTATATTAAATTGTAACATGTTTAAATAAAAAAGACACAAAAGTGCCTTTTTTATTTAAACAATATTTGATCGGGATATTTCCACTTGTCGAATTCCACCTGTGGTATTATAGGAGGCTCTTTTCCTCCGGTTACGGTCAAAATTCTCCAGTAAATTTCCGCCACATCTTCCACATAAAAGGAATTTAGCAATGCTTCTTCTATGTCAGAACCTAAAGAAACAGCTCCATGAGACTGAAGAAGAGTTGCCTTTGACTTTGATAAAGTATCTTTGATGCTCTCTGAAAGTTCTTTTGTTCCAGGCCTTGCATAAGGAGAAACATTTATTGTCCCTCCGTAGGCCGACGCTTCATATACTATAGGTGGAATCGGCTTATTCATAACTGCAAAAGCCGTAGCAAATTTGGAATGAGTATGAGCAATCCCATTTATATCTTCCCTCATCTTATATATCTCAAGGTGCATCAAAACTTCACTTGAAGGTCTCCTGCCATTTTTCGACTCTATAATATTTCCGTCTATATCAAGAACACATATATCATCATAAGACATATTTTCTCTTGATACATGAGATGGAGTTATTAAAATATATCCTGTCTCAACGTCTCTCATGCTAAAATTCCCTGAGTTTGTAATACATAGACCCTTTCTTTCCGCAGTTTGTGCTATTCTTAAAACTTCTTTTTTACAATTATCCAACAATTTTATCACCTCAACCGATTTTATTTTGTTTGAGATTCCATTTCAAATGATTCATCCCTCTTTTTCATATATTTACTGTACCAAATAAATATCAAAATATAACTTATGAATAATATCAGTCCTATAAAATCTCCGTGAACAATATTTAATGCATGAGCAATACTATATCTGAATTCGGGAAGTTCTATCCCAAACCAAGAAATAACTTGCCCTGCTTTTACCGCTCCTGCATTTCGTCCCAGGTTTGTAATTATATTTGTAAAATTAGTTGCCACAATAAGATAAACAGGAGTAAAAATTATTCCAATGATCAACATTCTTATTAGATTTCCACCTGTTACTATTAAGGCCGGAGTTACAACGGATATATTTATTAATGAAGCCAAAGGAAGCACATTATTTGCTCCTAATTTATTTAAAAATACGGCAAGAAGAAGTTCAATAGGAACAAGTATTATAGTAGCTACCCATAATTCTGATTGTCCTGCAAGGAAAGGCCAGTCCAATCCTATATAAAATTCCCTTCCCTTAAATCTTTTTTTCATATAATTTCCTGCTGCATCTGCTATCGGAGCTAACGCTTGCATAAAAAGTTTAGCAGCCATTGGGAAAAATACTAAAGCCGTGCCTACTTTTATGGCAGTATTTAAAATATCTTTCAATCCATATCCCGCAAATATGGCAATTAAGGCACCTACGATAAATCCCATAACACTGTTTTCACCAAATATTCCTATTTTACTTTTCAATTTATTTGCATCTAAATTTGACGACCTCAGTCCCGGAATATAATCAAATAATTTATTTATTGGAGCCATTAAAGCTCCTTGTATGAGCATCTGATGAGGGCAGGCAACTCCCGGAATTTTTGTAAGCCTGTATATTTGTTTTTGAGTTATATCGGCATTCTTCAATTCAAAAACAACTTGAATTCCTCCTGCAATAAGTCCGAGAAAAATATTACCTGTTATTGATGTAACTATAGTTGCCGTAAATATTTTCCCCCACACATTCCACAAATCCACATTAAGACAGTTTGTCCATCCAAAAGCAAGCATTACTATATTTATAATAATCTGAATAGGAAACATGATTACTGCTGCAGGCCATGCCCATGCTATACTTGACATTGTAGGCCATCCAGCATCTATTGCTGTAAGAGTTATTCCTGTATTCTTAACAAACTGAGATGCCGCCGGACTTATGGATTCAAGCATAAAATTTAAAACAAGATTAATTCCTGTAAATGCAATTCCTAAAGTAATACCAGACATAATAGCCTTTTTAGGTTTCATCTTCATAATCAAACCAATTATTATCATTATAACAGGTAGAAAAACTGCCGCTCCTAATCCTAAAATATAATTAATAACTCTCAACATAATTTATTTACCCCCTTATTTAACTGTTAATATATTTTTTCAGCTTTTCAAACTCCTCTTCCATCCCAATTCCCGTAAGAAATGGTATGCCTGAAAGAGTTGGTTTATCTACATGTACTGTGTCAAGAGGTACTATTGATACATAGATATCACATTGATCTATTATATTTTCCAATGATTTAATATCTACTGCTTCGACATTTGCTTTTATGCCTTCTTCTTCAAGCATGGAAGATATTTTTGATGCAACTGTCTGGGAAGTAGCTACCCCAGAACCGCAAGCAACATAGATTGTTTTAATTTTATTCATAAAAAATCCCTCCTTATTATTAATTTAAAATTTTTTTCATCTTTTCTTTTATTTCTTTTTTGTCTTTAGAATTATATATATTCATAAGCTCTTTCTTATTTGAAAAAATTGACATCAATTTTCCCAAGGTCTTTACTTGAAATGAAGGATCTTTAATAGCAAGCATAAAAATAAGTTCTGCTTTTACATCCTTTACTCCAAGTCCCATCTCTTTAAATACTACGGGTTTTTTAAGCTTAGCTATGAGTATCGAAGTCTTATTAACATGTTTCATATCCGTATGGGGAATAGCAACAGGAATTCCATTTGCATTAAGCCCTGTGGGATAAGTTTTCTCCCTTTCCACTAAAGCTCTGGGGTAACTTTCTTTGACATATCCCTTTTCGACCAACTTGTTTCCAAGATTCAGTAATAAATTATCTCTGCTGCTTTCATCTACATCTAAAAATATAAGATCCTCACAGACTACCTCTTTATTCGTTGTCATATTCTCGCTCCTTATAATATACTTCTGTTATTTATCAATAATAAATAGCAATTATCATGCCAATATAGTGCATAGTACCGAAAGGTTGAAATGTCTGAATGATAAGAAATTTATATGCACTGATAACTAAAATCTAAGCAAAACATAAAATAGTATAAATTTAGTGCATAAAAAAGCTGTGAATAAAATAATAAACCAATGTTTATCACTTTATTCACAGCTTTCTTAGAAAAATTCTGCTTACATAATAATTCTTACCACACAATATCGGCTATATGCATAATCAACGGAATAGTTATTAATGACAGCAGAGTACTCAGACCAACTAATTGTGCGGCATATTTATAATCCTTCCCATATATTTGGGAAAACATAGATACCGTTACGGCAACCGGAGCGGACATGGCAATAAGCAAAACTTTTTTGATATCATTCAAAGAAGACGGCAACAACTTATATATTCCTACCATTATCAGCGGAATTACAATCAATTTTATAAAGCAAATAAAATATGTGCGCTTATTTGTAAACAGTGTAGTCAGTCCGGATTCAGCAATATAAGTACCCAAAACTATCATAGCAATAGGGGTATTGGTGTTTCCGATAAAATTAAAGGCATCATAAACTATTTTGGGAAGTTTAACCGGAGAAATAAAAATCAAAAATCCAACAATTATTGCAATGATCCCCGGATTTCCCAGTATCTTTTTTAATGAGACCAAACTCTTATCTTCCGATATCCTATAAATTCCGTAAGTATAGTTTAGAACCCAAAAACAAACAAAGTAGGCAGACAGAAAAAATACATTCTCAGCCCCCAATATATTAGTAACTAACGGAATACCTATAAATCCTCCGTTTGCAAAACTAACCGCAAGCTTATCAATATTTCCGTTATCTTTAAATATAATCTCTGCTATAATGATGCCAATAATCATGGAAACTAAAGAAAGTGCAAAAGAAATGCCTAACTGTTTCAGCTTTTCCATAGAGAATTCCATCTGATAAGATATTAACATAACTATCGGGTTAACTACCCAAACCAGTAAATTGGCCATCTGCCTTGAACCTTTTTCATCAATTATTTTTTTTCGATATACAATAAATCCAATAAACATTAATATGTACATAATTCCCATTTGCCTTATAATTGTCACAACAGCTTTCATAGCAAACCCCCATTATCATGTAAAATCTAAAGTTCTAATTTTCCACACAGTTTATTATTATATCATAGAAATCGCTATAGAACTAAACTTCTTATAAAAAAATCTCTAAATCCATTTATCATATTCTTCTGGCTTTCGGTATAATAAGATAAATCCATATAATATTTACCTGTTTTAATATCTTTGGATATTGAGTCCAAAGGAAATCCTCTTTTTCTTTTCTTATGTGGTTCAGAAGTAATGATAAACTCTTCCGCAATATCATTTCCATCATATTCAAAGACCTTTTTCTCATCTAAAATCAGGCATATTGCATTTTTGTATTTTGCCTTTACTTCACCGCCTGCTTTTGAGGCAAGTTCAGTGTAATATTTTATCATTTCCTCATCATTTAATTCTCCGCCATTTATCCTTCTTACATGAACGCCGGGTTGATGATAAAAATCCATTCTGTCTATATACAAGGCGGAATCACATGAAAAAACAGGTTTCCCCCACACTTTATAATAGGCAAAAGCTTTTATCTTAGCATTTTCCAAAGGGCTGTTTCCATTTTCATATATTTTTTCTACTTTTAAATTGACATCATTTAAAGAAATAATTTCTATTTCTAAATTTCTCAGCATGTTTTTCATAGAATTGATTTTTGCAATATTCCCTGTTCCGTATAAAATTTTCAAATTTTTTCAACTCCTCATAAGTAAATTTAAATATATGATATCATAAATAATATACCGAGGAACTATAAAGTTGTAATTTGAAACTATTTTTTAGCTTTAATTATCATCGTCATTTTATTATCGATATTTAATCCGTTATGTATCTCATAGGTTGATTTTTTCAACCAAAATCAATCACCAATCCATTGTAAGTTTCTATTTATCGGATAAAATAAATATAGAGGTGATTTTTATGAAAGAAATAAATATTGCAAAAGTTCTTGTGAATAAACGAAAAGAAAAGGGAATCACACAAGATGAACTTGCTAATTATATAGGGGTTTCAAAGGCCTCCGTTTCCAAATGGGAGACAGGGCAAAGCTATCCTGACATAACTTTTCTTCCGGAACTTGCAGCATATTTTAATATCAGCATTGATGATCTGATGGACTACGAACCACAAATGATAAAAGAAGATATTCGGAAATTATATCTGAAGCTGTCCGCTGACTTTGCATCAAAACCCTTTGACGAAGTAATGGGACACTGTCGTCAAATTATAAAAAAATATTTTTCCTGTTTTCCTCTGCTGCTGCAAATGGGGATTCTTATATTAAATCATAGTGTGTTACCAAAAGATCCGGACAAGACGACACTCTTGATTCGTGAAACAAAGGAACTTTTCATCCGTGTAAAGAATGAAAGCAATGATGTGTCATTGACTAAGCAGGCATTGTATATGGAGGCATTGTGTTGTATTGCTACTAATGATCCAAATGCTGCACTAGAATTGCTTGAAGGAATGAATACACAGATACTGCCTCCTGAATTACTATTAGCTTCTGCATACCAAATGACAGGAAGAATAAAAGATGCAAAAACTGCTTTACAGGCTGGAATCTATCAAAATATTGTTATCCTGTTTAATTTTTTCCCTAATTATCTACTGCTGTGTGCAGATGAACCGGAAAGATTTGATGAAGTACTGAAACGTGCTCTTATAACAGCAGAAGCCTTCGATTTCAAGCATCTGCATCCGGCAGTTTTTATCAATACCTATATATCCGCTGCTCAAGGGTATATTACACAGAAAAGAAACAATAAGGCTCTCGATGTGCTGGAAAAATACACGGAAATCGTCACAGGAAATATATATCCTCTGCACCTACAGGGGGATCATTTCTTTGATCTGCTGGATAACTGGCTGGACGAACTTGATTTGGGAATACAACTGCCCCGAGATGAAAAAACGATAAAGCAAAGTATGACTGATGTGATTGTAAATAACCCTGCGTTTGCAGTACTTTCAGGTGATAGCCGTTTTCAGACAATAATTGAAAAACTAAAAAATAATTGTCAGGAGGTATTATAATGGAAATTCTAAAGGAATATTGGCCTTTTCTTATTCCCCTTATTATTGCGGAACTTGTGCTGGCCGTTACTGCGTTTATCCATGTAATCAGGCATCCTCACTATCGTTTCGGAAACAAAATCATGTGGTCCTTTATCGTGTTATTTATTCAGATTATCGGTCCCATTATCTATTTTGTTTTTGGTAGAGGTGAGGATTAATGAATATTTTAGAAATTAAACATCTCTGTAAAAACTTTGGTAATCATTCCGTGATAAGAGGTTTGGATTTATCTGTTCCCGAACATTCAGTATTTGGTTTTGTAGGGCAAAACGGTGCGGGAAAAACCACAACCATGAAAATGATTTTAGGGCTTTTAAAGCCCGATAGCGGTGATATTGTTGTGCATGGTGAAAAAGTATCTTATGGAGAAAGGAAAAGTAATGTCTCCATCGGTTATCTGCCTGATGTTCCTGAGTTCTATGGATATATGAACCCAATGGAGTACCTTAAATTGTGCGGTGAAATTGCCGGAATATCAAATTCAAAAATTAAGAATAGAAGTGAAGAACTGATATCCCTCGTGGGCTTAGAAAAGGTAAACAGAAGAATCAGCGGCTTCTCACGGGGAATGAAGCAACGTCTCGGAATTGCACAGGCCCTTTTTAATGAGCCTTCATTGTTGATATGTGATGAACCAACCTCTGCCCTCGACCCTATAGGCAGAAAGGAAATTCTTGATATTTTATCTGCAATAAAGGGGAAAACAACGGTTATTTTTTCCACTCATATTCTTTCAGATGTTGAGCGTATTTGTGATCATGTGGCTCTTTTACATGATGGAAAATTAGCCCTCTGTGGTACCCTTTCCGATATAAAGAAAAAACATCGACACAACGGTTTTGTTATAGAATTTGCAAAGGCCGATGATGCTGAATCCTTTATGGATTGTGAAGAATTAAAATCACCTGAAATAACAGCAAAGAAAGATAAAAATACCATAACCATAAAGGTATTGGACATAAAAAAGGACGGCCAATTTCTAATTGCTCTGCTGGCTAAAAAAAAGATAACTCCAATTAAGTTTGAAATCATGGAACCAACTTTGGAAAACTTGTTTATGGAGGCAATACAATGAGAAATTATTTTATTTTCCTAAAAAAAGAAATTATCGAAAGCATACGGACATATAAATTGCTTATCATGCTGATTGTTTTTTTCGTCTTTGGAATGATGAGTCCCCTGACGGCAAAATTGCTTCCGGAAATATTCTCTTCATTTACAACAGAAGGAATAACCATATCCATAACCAATCCGACTGCAATAGATTCATGGACTCAATTTTTTAAAAACATCTCCCAGATGGGATTAATCGTAATGGTTATCCTGTTCCATGGAATTTTGGCGACGGAATTATCTAAGGGAACGCTGATCAATATGCTGACAAAGGGATTATCACGAAGTACAGTCATTTTGTCCAAGTTCACTTCAATGGCAATTGTCTGGACGCTAAGCTATATGCTGGCTTTTATTGTCTGCTTGGGATATACGGTTTACTTATTCCCGGGTGATCAAACATCTAATTTATTGTTTTCTGTTTTTTGCTTATGGCTCTTTGGAATGTTCCTACTATCAGTATTGTTATTTGCTTCAACGTTGATAAAAAATAATTATGGTCCCTTACTTATAACAGGCGGTGTTGTTGCAGTATTAACAGCTTGCAATATGGCATCTACTATACAAAAATATAATCCTTCCTCCCTTGCCTCAAAGAATGTTGCCTTGCTGACACGGGCGGTAAAGCCATCTAACCTTTTCTATGCCGTATTGACTTCCGTCATATGTATTCTAATTATGGTCGGTAGTTCCATTACAATATTTAGAAAAAAACAGCTTTAATTGTTTTTTATTTAAGCACCTTTTTTTCTTCTGGGAAAGAGGTGCTTAAATAAAATAATAGGTATTTTATTTATTTTTCTTTTTGAGGCAAAACAATTTATTTCTATAATAATTTACATGATATAATATATTATATTGAAATTTAGTTCAAATAGGATTGAGAGGTGCTGTAGATGCCATTACTTATTAAAGCAGTTATTGAATATAATGATGAGGGATACTTAATTCATTCGAGCAATTACATAGGAGCTTACGTCCGTGGAAGGACAAAAGACGAAGCTCTGAACAAGTTTGATAAAGAAATTAAGCAGTATATTATGTGGTCAACGGGAAAAAAATTTTGTAATAAAGAAAAGTCCGAAATACAAATTGTTCAGGAAAAGAAAAGTAATCTACAAATCTGTGACGCCGATTCAGACGTTCTATTTGAATCTGAAAAATTTCCCCTCAATATAGATGAATATAAAAAATTGAAATTATTAGTTATGAAGTCTGCAAATGATTTCAAGGCACTTTATGATTCCATTCCAGACAAGCATCAAACATCTTTAAATCCAAGAAAAACATTTTATGGTGAAATTCCCCGTACCGCTAACGAAATGTATACTCATGCCAACAATGTAGTTTCATATTACATTAGGGAAATAGGCATTAATATTAATAACTTGCCGGATATTTCAGAAAATCGTATTAATGCTCTCAAATCTGTTGAGGCTATGCCCGTTCTTCTTGAAAATCAAATATTTGACGGTAGCTGCGATGAACAATGGACACTTCGAAAAGTCCTCCGTCGCTTTATTTGGCATGACAGAATCCATGCCAAAGCGATGTATAGAATGGCTGTCGATATATGGGGAATACACCAAATAAAAAATCCTTTTTTCTTCGAATTGTAATTACAAATTATAATAAAAAGCAGTGAGGAACATAACCCACTGCTTTTTATTATCTTTCCTCTTGCTGATTTATTTCGGATTGACGTTTTTCCATGCCGGTTGTTTTGCAAGAGTACAAGTCAAGACTCATTCATGATATCCTCCATTGCTATCAAAGCTGCACCGAGAGCACCGCAAATTTCCGGCTCCTTAGGCACATAAATCGTAACCCCAAGTTTTTCCTCAATTGCCCGGACAACTCCTATATTTTTTGCAACACCGCCTGTCATCATATAGCCTGGCTCCGCTCCGGTTCGTCCTCCAAGGGCAATCACCTTTGATGCAACGGAAACATTCAAGCCGTGCACAATATCCGACAATTTCTTTCCCGATGCAATCAAGGAGACAACTTCCGATTGAGCAAAAACAGAACACATACTCGAAATAGTAATTTCTTCATCCCATTTTAGACCGCAAAGGCTGATTTCTTCAAGGGTAATGCCGAGAGATTGAGCCATCATTTCCAGAAAACGTCCTGTTCCCGCAGCACATTTATCATTCATCGCAAAATCCTTCACCGAACCATCCGAATTCAATCTGATAATTTTACTGTCTTGTCCCCCCATATCAATAACCGTGCGTATGGCCGGATTCAGAAAATAAGCTCCCTTTCCGTGGCAGGTAATCTCCGTAATATCCCGGTTCCCAAAAGTCACGGCAGTACGTCCGTATCCGGTAGAAACTGTACGAACAATCCGTTCTTCGGACAAGGACACTTTTTGCAATGCCACCTTAAACGCCTTTTTTGCACTATCCGGCACGCTAACACCTGTCGGCACTACAGCAGATGAAACTATATTATGCTCACTGTCCAAGATTACTGCTTCTGTGGAAGTCGAACCGCTATCGATTCCCGCAATATAAAACTTCTTACTGTAATTCTCATTTTTAGGATATGAACATGTATTCCTTTTAGATAATACATTTAAATTCTCAAAAAAAGCACTCATTCGATTTTCCAACTGTGCATCTCCCTGCCCTGTATAATCGGTTTCAATTTTCAACATGGGTAAAGAAAATTTTTCACGCAACATTTTATATTCAAACCCGTAATAATCACAAAAACTGATAGTATTATATATAATTCCGCAAATATTCGGATCATTAATAAGTTCCTGCCGTGAGGCAATTTCTGTCATACGCATACAGGGTATCTGGGAAAGCAATTCGCTGGCATACCAATCCATCAGTTTCTCTATATCGTCTGTCTGAGGAGCAATACCGATTCTCCGATTGCCTGTACAAGTAAGATTTATAACGGGAAGCGGAGACAGCTTTTGGATACGGTCAAGCAGCCTATTGTTTATCCTTGCCCCAAGAAGTGCAACTGTCGGACCGGATATAGGCAAAGGAAGTTTCCCGCAGGCAGCCTTGAAACAAGTTAAATCAAATTTTCTACCTGAATAAGCAGAGAATTCATCAATAAAGCGAAGCAGTTCTTTTTTATATAATCTTCTTGAGCACTGATCATCTCTGTGAGGTAAATCAAGGATAAAAACAGTCTGACCTCGTGAAGCGAGCACATCTCTAACACGTCTTATAGAATCACAGCAGTTGGTCAAAATCAGCACATTTTCAGGTTCCCTTACCCTATGTTCAATTAATGCCCGGGAAAAGGCGCATATGTTCCGATGAATAATTTTATCTGCTTGATCTAAGTTATCAACAGAACAATTCCATGACATAGGTTCTACTCCAAATCCTTTAAGAATTTCTACAGGGGTGTATTTACATATATATTCTATCATTTTTTTGCCTCCAGTATCTCTAAAAATGCCTGCATTCGGGTACTCATTTGACCGTCATTAACGTTTCCTCTATCACAGCCGTCACCGTCCAAAATTAATGTAGGAAATCCTGCATCTTCAAGGATACACTTTGCAGCATTAGCACCACCCAAAGTATGTTTACAACCCCAATGACAGAAATATACAATGCCGTCAGCATGAAGTAATTTTGCCATTTCAAGAATCCTATCCGTACGCCGAGTATTTTCTCCTCCCAAGGAGTGAGAAAGAAGTTTTTTTGCAATGGACTCATAAGGGTTTTCTTCATTCAGTTCAACCATAACATCAAAATTTAAATCACAGCATAAAAGCTGGACTCTCGGATTGAAGTTAATGATATTTTTCATGGATCTCTGCCAAAAAGGAAGAGAATGTACCCATAAGATCCGAATTTCATTATTTGATGGTTCTGATTTCTGTGCATCATCCACCAGAAGTTCAAAGTAATGCTCAGCCTCTCCTGTTCCTAATAAAACATGAGTAAGAAAAATTTTATACATTTCCGAGGTCATATCGTTAGGCAAAACCTTTTGTGAAAGCTCGTTGAAAAATTCCTGATACAGCCGGATTGATCTGTTTTCCCTTCGAATGACATTCCGTAACATTTTCTCTGAAAGTTTTTGGCTTAAAGTTTCCTCCAAAAAAAGTACAAACTCCCTCATCTGTTCCGCCACATAGGAAACCTCCCTATCACTGCTACGATAGGGAATGTCAAGAGTGAAATGGGGTACCTTCCATATATCTGCCAGCAGACGAAAGGTACCGTTATTAGCATCACAGGCAAGAGTGGTATTCACAACAAAACGGGGTTTAGGCAAAACACCTGACAATGCCGCTCCAATGAGGATTTTATGGTAAGAACAATAGGTTTGCGGAATACCGGCATTCTCGGCAAATCTGATAAAGGCACTCTCTGCTTTGGCACCGTTAATATAACAAGCAAGTCCCTCAGTAAATTGAGGCATGATGCCCATAGCATGTAATAACTCGCAGGGTGTAAACACACTTACTACAGCTGAATGATCTGGACTTGTAAGGGGTGCCCGAATTGCACGGTTACTGACTACAGCAGCATATTTTTGGTGAGGAAGTAACTGATGCTTTGGCATGTACTTCATCTGCTTACCGCTTATAAAATAGCCTGCCCTTAATAGTTCCAATGCTCTTAAAGGGTTCTTTTCAACATTTTTTCTTACCATTTCTCCGAATTTTTCTACTACAGTACCCATAGCGTTACCTCCTCATTCGTAATTTACTAATTATTATAACATAATCTTCGTACGGTCAATAAGAAATTTGGAATATTTTCGGGTATAAATCTATATCTCAGTTCCTTATCATCATCCACAAAAGTCAGTTGTATCCAATTTTAAATTACAATTATTTTCGATATTATAAGTACTGAAATAATATTCTTCCATCGGAATCCAGCGTTCTAAGAAATGATGCAGCTTTTCTTCTCCTTCCCTGTTCAAAAGCCTTTTTTTCTGTATTTCTTTAGAACATGTCAGAAATATTTTCAGATCATAAAAATCACTAAGAATAGGGTGAAAAGAATAACTGCCTTCTATTACAGAAATAAATTTGGGAGATTTCCTTATTGGCCGGTCAAACTTCTGAGTTATACAATTAAATGGTTGAAAGCATACATCCCGTCCTTTTGACAGAGGATCCATTACTTCTTTCACGAATCGTTCATAATCTATATTCCATCCTGGTCTGGAAAGGCGCTCTTCTGTACAAAGGGAGTTAGGAAGGAAAAAGTCATCCATGTGAAATATATTACATGAAAAAACTTCCGACAGCAAATCGGCAAGTATTGTCTTTCCGCTTCCACATCTGCCATCTATTCCAATGATTACACGTTTATCTTTATTCTCTAATTCTTGTATGGATTGAAAAACAGGAAAATAAAAAGCATATAACATCTTTATCACCCGGTAGTGGGGATTATATTTTTCCCTGTAAGTTTTGCTGTGATGCATTGGAGGGCAGCCTAAAGAAAAATACTCTTTCAAATATGATTTTACCGTTTCTTCTTTTAACGGAAGAAGCCCCGTTGCTGCCATTTCATGCAAAAAAGAAACCTTTCTTTGGAACTCGGGAATAGAGCCTTTATGAGTGTTAGCCGTAGCAACAAATAGCCGGTTTAACATAGGAAGAAAATTAAATGTTATTTTAGCCGGATTAAGGTATACCCGGCAAAGGTGATTCCCTATCGATTCAATAAAAGACGAATTTTCCCCTCGGCTTTCTTCCTTTAATATTTCTTCATACTCTGATTTTAAAAACAATTCGCTATCATACACATTAGAAATCATATGACCGCTTCCAAATTCATTTTGATAAATCAGTTTTATATAATCCTGAAGCTCCATTTCCGGATATTCGGAACAATGAAAAATTAAAATATCCTGCAACGTGTTTTTCAATTTGATATCTCTCCTCAAAATATAATTATAATTATATTTTTATTCCTGATAGCATAAAATCTTTGATAATATAGTTTATATATTCTGAACATATTATATCATAGGATTTAACTCTAACCAAAAATATTGTTAAAAGCAAATCTTCTTATAAATTCAAAATATCCTTCAATAAATATTATAATAATAATGCTATAATAATTATAAAAGATAAGGTATATAAAAAACTAGCAATTCAAGGAGTGATGTATATGGAAAAAATAATTTTATTTGGAAGTAAGTATTGTCCAGACTGTGGACCTGCAAAAGAGTTTTTTTCGGGTAATAATGTTAAATTCGCATATTTAGATATTACTGACAGCCTGATGAACTTAAAGAGGTTTTTAAAGTATAGAGACACCCGTCCTGAATTCAATACAATTAAAGAAGCAGGAAAGATAGGAATACCTTGTATCGTTATAAATGATGGAGAAAAAATTATTTTCGATTATAATGAACTAAAAATATAAAATATAAGCAAAAGAGGAAAATATTAATTTTTAATATTTTCCTCTTTTGATAATTCCAATTTTCGGTTTATCCGTTCAGTGCCCAATTCTGGCTTTCTGTCTGAAGTTCTACCATATGACGGTAAATGCCCTCCTGTTTCATCAATTCTTTCGGTGTCCCCTGTTCTGCAACATGGCCTTCCGAAAGAACAACAATTTTATCAGCTCCTGCTACGGTACGCATACGATGGGCAATAATCAGCACAGTCTTATTTTTTATCAGCTCACTGATAGCCGACTGAACAAGAGACTCATTTTCTACATCCAGTGAAGCTGTAGCTTCATCCAGCAAAATAACCGGAGCATTTTTTAACAATGCGCGGGCAATAGAAATTCTCTGTCTCTCACCTCCGGACAAGGCAGAGCCATTTTCACCAATCATAGTTTGGTAGCCTTTCGGCATCTTGGAAACAAATTCGTCACATTGCGCTGCCTTTGCTGCTGCCAGAACTTCCTCATCCGTTGCGTTTAGTTTCCCGAGGCGGATATTTTCCATGACCGTATTGTTAAACAAAACGACATCCTGAAAAACAATAGAAAAATTCTTTAAATAGGTTTCCGGATCAACTGTACTGATATCGGTACCGCCTAATGTGATTTTCCCTTTCTGAATATCCCAAAACCGTGCCGTTAGCTTTACAGCAGTGGATTTGCCGCCGCCCGATGGCCCCACAAGAGCAGTCACTTCCCCTTGCTTTGCCGTAAAAGAAACATCCTCCAATACTGTTTCCCCTCTATGGTAAGAAAATCCTACATGCTCAAATACAATATCATATCCTTTGTATTCTGTCTGTTCAGAACCTTCCTGTATTGGTTGATTGCGGATCTCACGCATACGTTCCACAGTCAGCAACGTACTAAATACCGCCGCAAGATTTTGTAGCGAAGCAGCTAACGGTTCATAGACACGGGATGCTGCAATGAGAAAAATCAAAAATGTGAGAAAATCAATGCTACCCTTTGCCAAAAATATTGAACCTGCCAGTACAGTTGTAGCAATTCCTATCTTCAAAAACATCTGTGCACTAGTAACAGAAATCCCAGTAATCAATTCACCTTTTATAGAAACTTTTTCAAAAACAGCAAGCTTTTCTTCCAAATTTCGTAAGTAACTTCTGTTCTGGTTGCTTGCCTTTATGTCCTTGATATTTTCTATATATTCCTGAATTCCGTCAACATATGCAAGTTTTTTGGCTTTTGTTCTTCTCCCAAAACCATCCTGCAGCTTTTTGGTAGCAAACACAATGAAAAAAGCAACCGGAATTACCCATAAAAGTGCCAAAGCCATAGACCAGTCTATAACAAATAACCCGATTCCGACAGGAATTAGAGAAAGAACAGCACCTATCAATTCCGGTATATAATGGGAAAATGCTGTTTCCACCATGGCACAGTCAGACATAATTGTGGTTGTCAAATCCGACAAATCTCTTTTCCCAAAGAAAGATAAAGGCAACTTACGGAGCAGTTCTGCTAAACTGATTCTCTGGTTCGCACTCTCTGAATAGGATGCAAGAAAAGTGCTATTGTACTGAATATATTCTAAAACAAATAAGATGCCAAGGGCCAAAACGGACAACCCCACATACATCCATAAATTCAGTTCCATGCTTCCTCCGTTAAAGAGTGGCAGACAAAGTTCTTTTAATAGCAAATACAAAATGCCAACCGGAAACATCAAACTTATATCCGTTGCCGTACAGCTCCAGATTGCCTTATGCAAATCTTTTGCTCCCTGTTCACTTAAAGCAAATTTATTTTTTAAATAATTTGTCATGCCTTGGCACCTCCTTTTACTGTTACTTTCCATGTGGCAGAGGATTCATATTCTGTCCACATTCTTGCATAAACCTTATTTTTTTGAAGAAGTTCCTGATGAGTTCCCTGTTCTGCAATAGAACCATCCACAATAACAAGAATTTGATCGGCATTTTTTACAGTGGAAAGTCTGTGTGCAATAATCAAAATTGTTTTTCCTTTTGTCAGCCTATCAAATGCCTTCTGAATCTGATATTCATTCTCCGGATCTGCGAAAGCTGTGGCCTCGTCCAAAATAATAATCGGCGCGTCCTTTAAAATCGCACGGGCAAGAGTAATTCTTTGAATTTCCCCGCCTGAAAGATATACACCTTTTGTTCCCACAACTGTATCCATTCCATTAGGAAGCTTATCAATAATATCCGTACACATAGCTGCCTTTGCTGCCGTCAATACCTCTTCCCGACTGGCAGACGGTTTACTAATACGAATATTTTCCAGAATACTTGTTTTAAAAAGGTGATTGTCCTGAAAAACAAATGCAACACGGTTCATCAGTTCCTGTTCATCCATATTTCGTACATCCACCCCTCCAATGGAAACTTTTCCTTCATCTACATCCCAAAACCTCGGCACAAGACTTGCTGCTGTGGTCTTCCCCCCTCCGGACGGACCGACAAGAGCAACTGTCTTCCCCTCTTTGATCTGAAATGACACATCTTTTAATGCCGGAACTTTTCCACCTTTATAAGTAAAGGAAACATGTTCAAAAGAAATATCATTTTTCTTCGGTACTGCCGGACTTTTTGCTTTTTCAAAAGGTTTTTCATTTAATATAGATTCAATTCGTCTCTGCGCATCCTTTGCCAGCATAGCATTTTCACTGGAAAACATAATCTTGTTCATCATTACAGTACAAATCGGAGTAAAAATAATATAAAAAATAAAGTCTAAAAGAAAGGCCTTATAATCCACTGCGGATAAAATCAACAGTACACCTGCTGGGATTAAAAAAGCAAAGATTCCATTGATACTGACAGTATATCCACACATGGGCATTCGCAAAGAGATGGTATAATTTATTGCCCATTTTCTATAGCGAAGAATTGATTCATGAAAATTTCGGAAAGAATAAACACTTTGTTGAAAAGTTTTTACGACAGGTATGCCCCGTACATATTCTACTGCCTGATTGTTCATATCTTCCAATGCGTTCTGATATTCCTTCATGGACCCCGCCAAAGACGGCCCCATCATTTTCATAAGAAACACAATACCTATAACAAAAGGAATAAGACTTATAATCCCTAATCTCCAGTCGAATACAAACAGCAATACAATAACGCCGACAGGTGTTACATAAGCTCCGGCCAAGTCAGGAAGCATATGCGCAAGGTAGGTTTCTGTCTGCCCCGAGCTTTCGTCAATAATACGGCGGAGTTTTCCGCTGCCATTTTCTTCGAAGAATCCAAGAGGCAATTTCATCAGATGATTCAGCGTCATACTTCTCATATTCCTTGCCGTACGGAAAGCGGCAATATGGGAACACATCAATGCTGCAAAATAAATTAACATGCTCAATACAGCAAATACGACTGCCATGAGTCCGTAATGAGGAAGTCCTTCTGCTTTCGTAATATCCGGCGCTACCCGAAAGATTTCTTCCACTACCTTCCAAATATAAATGAAAGGTATAAGTGCCAATAATGCACTAATTCCCGAAAAAATGCAAGCAAGGTAAGTCAAAATTTTATAATTGCCTGCATAAAAAAGTAAGCTTTTTGATTTCTCCATAAAATGCACACTCCTTTTTATTTGGGTTGAGTTAGTTTAAACTAACTTCATGAGAAAAATTTAGAGCTTCTACAGCCCTAAAATTCCTTGCCATCCTGTAATATAGAATTCCTCTAAGTCTTTCAAATACTTCATCGCCCGTTCCTTCTCCATATCATGAACAACCATTTCAAAAAATCCGGAAAATAAGCTGCTGGCAAGTATATGACATAACTGTTTATCAATCTTCCGAACGGAATATCCCAACGATTGCAATGTGGATATAAACTGATAAGTTGATTTTACTTCGACTTCTACCATTCTGTGAATATAATTTTCATATTTCGTTCCTTCCGCACAACAGATAATCAATTTAAATGCGTCAAAATGATCATAGATATATTCTGCCATCCATTTCATTGCATTTCCAGACATCTTACCCATTTGTTCACATTGTTTCTCCGCAGACAATTCAGAAAAGGCAATCTGAGCTTCCATAAATTTGTCCATAACTGTCTTTGCCGGTTCTTCTACCAAATCAGAAAACAATGCTTCTTTATTGGGATAATAACCATAAAATGCCCCCGTCGTTACTCCGGCCTCCTTCACAATCTTACGAAGGGATGCTGACTTAAAGCCTTTTGTAAGGAATTCCTTCTTTCCGGCTTCTAAAATATTTTGTTTCGTAAACAATTCATCCTGACTCAAAATCTCACCTCTATATAACACTGTTATATTATATATTATTCAACTATTTCCGTCAAGTACGGATTTTTTCTAAAATCGTTTCATATTAAGGTTAAACCTTCTGTTTTATATTTTCTTGCTTATGCTGTATCCTTCTTCAAATATATCATTTAGAAAATCACGTTCAAGTCTTAATGTATCATTGGGTTTAAAATCTGTTTTGGGCTCAATGATTATAATATCATCCATTGAATATATGGTTTTTATATAATCCGGTACCCGATAATTTTTGTGAAAAACGATAAGATATAACCTATCTACATTATTTTTTATAAACGGATTGAGAAAATCATTATTTGCAATTCCCCCATCTAAATTATATCCTTCATATACATTCAACTTTAAATCTTCATAAAAATTCTTTCGCATGACCGAAGAATCAAAGTTATTCTTAACATCTTCAATAGAATTATATTCTTTCATCCGATATGGAAGCAGTGAACTATATTTTACAGCCTTAAGCTTACATTCATCTGAAACTTTAGTTATATCTACAACCATTTCTTTAAACTCTTTGTTTTGGACATGAACATAGTTCACATATATGTTTTTTACCGTTTCATTTAAACCTTCTAATTTACTTAAATAATCGATAATACCCTGATTATCAATTACTTTATCAGACGTCATACCTTCGTTGAAATTCTTAAATCTGTTTTTTAACCAAAAATTTTTCAATTCTTCTATTTGATTTTTATAAATAAAATAGCTGTTGATAGCACCTATTGATGTCCCGGATATTATATCAAATTTATATCCCTTCTCATATAAACCGTATATCACTCCTGCCTGAAAAGCTCCTTTAGCTCCTCCCCCTTGTAAAAATAACCCATTCATGTCTTTTATACCTCCTTCATATTCTTATGTATTTGGACATCTCCACTTAATATTTTAACAAAAAATGGCGTTAATATAAAAACAATATTTTTTAATGTAATATAATCCCTAATTTCAGAACTATTTTGGAACGTTCCCTTTTATTCTGGTAAATAAAGCAATAAATTAAAGAGGAAATATTAAAAATATATAGAAGTATATTTATATATTTTTTATGTAAAAGGGAGGGGATATAGTGACTAAGCTTAAAATATTAGTTCCGTTAAACTTTATATTAGTCCTATTCAATTTTATTTTTATATTAAAAAATTTTTTTATAAGTTATAAGGGAAGTGCGAAATCTTATAAGAATATAATATTCATTGTTCTGCTTGTTATTAGTATAATATTGTCGGCGACCTATGTTCTTGAAGGAAAAAGAGGCATAGATATTATAAATGCCTTAAACAACCCGGAAGGCTTCAATTTGACAAAAGAGGAAGAGAAAACCTACCAAATGGATTTAGACAGAATTTCAGCTAAAATACCCAAAAGCACAATCATTTGCTATATTCTCTCGGCAGTTGCCTATTTGCAGTATGCAAACATTCAAAGTGAAAGAAAGAAAAATTTAAGAAAAACACAAGGTTGGGATTTCAGCAAAATAAAAAAAGATTAAATTTAAGTATTATAAGAAAAAATAAATAAAAAACTGTTGCCAAATAATATTAAATACATTCGATTTTTATAGGAATTAAAAAATTCCCTGTTTTAGTATATTAAGGAATTTTTCATTAAAACCCATTTAAATCAAGTATACATCGAAAAAATATGATTTTTTTATGATTATAATCAAAAAATTTTATGAATATAATTTCTTATTTTGGAGATTATAAGCTATGTAAGGTTCGTAAAAAGCATCCGGTAAATCTTTTAGGCGGCTCTTTAATGAGTACCCTATAAAGATAATCAGAGACAGTGTTTAATCTGATTGATTTGATACTTCTTTGATGAAAATAATATATCTCCAATATTTTATATGGTCCGTAATGGATCCATATAGATAATAGATATATTACAAACTGGATCCATTACGGACTTTACTTTTTTTATAACCTATACACTCCAGCCCAAGCTTTCTTGCTGAATACGATACATTTTTTCATACAAACCTTTGTTTTTCATCAAAGTATCATGGTTACCTTCTTCCACCAGCATACCCTCGTCTAATACAATAATTTTATCGGCACCAGCAATGGTTCTTAACCTATGGGCAATGACAATCACTGTCTTCCCTTCAATCACCTTAGAGATAGCCTGTTGAATCAATACCTCATTTTCCGGATCAAGAGACGCCGTAGCTTCATCCAAAAGAATAATAGGTGCATTTTTCAGAAGTGCACGGGCAATTGAAATTCGTTGCCGTTCACCTCCAGAAAGAGTACTGCCATTCTCGCCGAGCATAGTCTGATAACCGTCCGGCAATTCATTTACAAATTCATCACAGCGTGCTGCCCGTGCAGCAGCCATAACCTGTTCTTCCGTCGCATCCATATTTCCGATACGGATGTTGTTATAAACCGTATCATTAAAAAGAATAACATCCTGAAATACGAAGGACATATAACTCATCAAATGTTCGGGATCGAGAGTTTTCACATCGACACCGCCGATTTTAACACATCCTTGATTGACATCCCAAAACCGTGCAATCAGCCTTGAAATAGTACTTTTTCCGCAACCTGAAGGTCCTACTAACGCTGTAATAGCATCGGATGGAATGGACACCGTCAGATTTTTGATTACCGCATCTTCCCGAGGATTTCTGGTATTGTAGCTGAAAGACACATTTTCGAAATCAATATTCCATCTCGTAATCTGCTTTTCCGTATCCCCTTCCATTATAGGAGTAGTCATCAATGCGCGCATACGTTTTGTGGCGGCACGATGATAAAAAAGCTCTGGAAGAAGAGTAAGCTCAACGATAACCGGACCGTAAATTCGGACGACGATAACAAAAAACATCAGCAGGGGAATCAATTCAATTTCCCCATTCGTCAATAAGTGAACACCTACAAAAACAGTAAGTCCTACTCCGGCCTGTAGAATCATCTGAGCCCCGGTGACAAATATCCCTGTACCAAATTCCATTTTAATAGCCATTTTTTTCATCAGACGCAGTGCGTTATCCAATGCCGAAAATTTGGAGCCATCCAATCCGCAGGCTTTAATGACCTTAATTCCTTCCAAATATTCCTGCACCTGACCGGAGGCCTTCAGCTTTGCTTCCACATGCTTTTCACTTAACATGTTCTGAATTTTTTTACTGCCTAAAATGATAAAAAAGGATATAGGAACGGTACAAAAAACGGCAAGTGCCATTCTCCAATCAAAAATAGCAAGCATGGCGCAAATAAGCGTAATGGAAACTGCATTAGCACACAATTGAGGTATAATATGGCTCAATACATGTTCGGTGGTAGAACAGTCGGCCATGATGTTTGTGGTAAGTTCCGTGAGATCTTTAGAATTAAAAAAATTCATGGGCAATTTCCGTATACGTTCCGCAACACTGATTCTTGAATTTTCGGCTTCTAAGTATGATGTCACATATGTTTTTTTATAGTCATTTTTGTTGGCGATAAACACTAAAATTCCGGCAACGATACCGCACCCTAAAAAAAACCACATCCGTGTCCAGGAAATTTCCTGCCCCATAAGAGGCTTTAACAGCTCGGTAAAAATCTGAATAGTTACGGCAAAAGGTAACATTAATGCAAGATTTGTAATGGTGCAAGCAGTAATCGCCCTCTTTAAATCCGAGTATCCTTTATCTGTCAGCATTAAAAAGTCCTTAAGTTTATGCATGAACCCTATCCCCCCTTTTGTTTATTTTCCAATTAAGTGATTGGGTATACATATTCCACATGTGAAAATACTTACCCTCTATTGCAATGAGTTCGTCATGGCTTCCCTGTTCAATAAGTCGGCCCTTATCCATTACTATTATTTTATTGGCACTGCGTATTGTTGACAATCGATGGGCTATCATGATTACCGTCTTGCCCTGCATCAGTTTTTCAAAAGCCCGTTGAATCAGATATTCGTTCTCGGGATCAGAAAATGCAGTGGCCTCGTCCAGTACGACAATGGGTGCATCCTTCACTATAGCTCTTGCAATGGCAATACGCTGTTGTTCTCCTCCTGAAAGATGCACTCCTCTTGTACCTATAACAGTATGATACTTGTCAGGCAATTTTTCAATGAACTCGTGACATTGAGCCGCCCTGGCAGCAGCCACTACCTGTTCATCCGTAGCATTTTGATTCCCAATTCGAATATTATCAAGTATACTTTGTTTAAAAAGGAATACATCCTGAAATACAAAGCTGACTTTCTCCATCAGGTATTCACTCTTCATGTCCTTTATATCCACCCCTCCGATTTTAATGCTTCCTCCTAATACGTCAAAAAAGCGAGGGATAAGATGTGCAACGGTACTTTTTCCTCCACCTGACGGACCGACAATAGCCGTAATTTGATTTTCTTCTGCCCGAAATGAGACATCGGACAAGGCTGCGGCTTCCTGTCCTGTATATGAAAAAAACACATTTTCAAAAACAATTTCATATTGATCGATTGTTTTAGGATTTATCGGCTGTGGTAGATGCGGTTCGCTTAAAATTTTGTCCATACGTTCTACGCCCCCCATTATCTGCATTCCGTTGCTTGAAACATACATGATCTTCAACATCACCGTAGCAATAGATGGTACAAATATCAGATAAAAAATAAACTTACTGGCAAAAAGCACATAATCTGTTGTATGAATTCCGATTAAGATACCAACGGGTATTAGAAATAGATAAATATTGTTGACGATAGTAGTAAAGGCTGACATGTAATTTTCCCAGCTCAACGTATAGGGAATGACCATATTGGTGTATTCCTTAATAGCGCTATGCATCCTGCGAAAGGAATACACTGTCTGTCTGAAAGCTTTAACCACAGTAATACCTCGAATATATTCCACCGCAGCGTTGTTCATATCTTCCATCGAATCCTGATATTTTTCCATCATAGCCTTAGCTCCTTCGTTGCCATATGCTTTCATTTCAATTACAAAGGCAATGGCAACACCTAATATGGCCGACAATCCAAAACGCCAGTCTACGGAAAGTAAAATGGCAATCATCACCGCCGGTGCCACAAAAGATGCTACAATATCCGGAAGCTGGTGGGCAATAAACCCCTCGATCTTTTCAATATTCTCATCCATAATTTTACGCAGTTTACCGCTACCTACAAGTACGTGAAACCCTAAGGGTACTTTGGCAAGATGGGACGCAAAATTTACTTTTAGCTCATACAGCGTACCAAAGGCAGCTAAATGTGAACACATCAATGCAGCAAAATATAAGAGAATATTGAGAATGATGCCTCCGAAAGCTATCCATCCAAAACCGATAGCCCTCTGCATGTCAAGCTCTCCGAAGTCTGGATAAGTTCCCATGATCTCCCGTACAATATAGTAAATGGCAATGTATGGGATAAACGAGGCCACAGCGGCCAGTGCAGAAAAAATTACCGAGGAAATCATCAGTGACTTTTTCGTAGCTGCCAGCTCAAGCAGCCTTGGCATACCTGTTTTGGGTTTTGCAGTTACATTGTTTTTCTGTTTCATGACATATCCCCTTTTCTTCTTGATATTGTTATTATCCGAAATCGAATAATAAGTTAGTCTAAACTAACCTGCATATATAATTGTGCAACATATTATTTAATTATGATATCTCTACAAGAATTTTTCTATTCAAAAGGTTAGATGAAACTAACTACATTGTAAAAATACCATATAATTTACAGACCAGTCAATATATTTTTTACAAATTTCATAAAATTTTAATTTTAAATCTAAAATAGACTTCTTTTCATATTACAGCCTAATTTATCCCTATAGATTCTCAATTTATACATATCTTCCTTAGGAAAAACTAAAGGTATATACTGGAAAATATATCTGATGTTTTATTATTTATCATAAATATTTTAATAATTATTGCTGTAATATCTATAAGCGTAAAAGTTACCTCTTTGATTCTTAACAATAAAGAGTATTGAAAATGGCTGAACAAAAGGTTTTATGGGGACGGTTTGGAATAAATAACGCAAAAAACCATCCCCTTCTACTATTTATTTTGCTTTTCTAACGGGAACATAAATATCCATGACTGTATCTTTTCTGTAATGACAACGTTCATCGTAGAATTCAAAATCGAGTTTGCTTTCATCATAAATATATCCACTTTCTTTAAACCAATCTTCAAAAATATATTTCCATGTGCCTGCAATAATTTCCGCAAACTCCTTTTGTTCTTTATCCTTTGTAGTATCAACGGGAGTCGTCGTAAAAACGGCATATTCGGCTTCCGGAACTTTTACTGTTATCATGTCTTCTTCTACCTTTGAAAAGTCATCGACAATTACACCTAAAAGATATATTGCATTTCCGTCTTCAGACAATGGAACACACAATCCCACTTCACCATGCTTAGGTGGATTTAAAATTTTGTACATTTTATTTTCTAAATTTTCACCATTGTAATTGACCCAGAAGGATGCAATATCTTTTGTATATGTTGCCCCAGTAATATTGGTCTTAATTCCATAGCCGGCAACTTTAAATGCAGTTTTCTTTACAATAACAGGATTCATAATATAACCTCCAATTTCAAATGTTATTTTTGTATCAGCATATCCAGTCATTCGTGTCATATACTCCGTAGGGCTATAGCCAAATGTTTTACGAAAAGCTTTGGTAAAACCGCCAGGTGTTTCAAATCCATAGTCCAAAGCAATATCAATAATTTTTCTGCCTTTGAATAATTCTACTGCTGCTAAAGATAATCTGCGCCATCTAATGTATTCCATAACGGACATACCTTTACATAGGCTAAAAACTCTACAAAAATGATAGAGAGAATACCCGGATTGATTAGCAACTTCTTCAATGGTAATATTTTCTTTGATATGTTCTTCAATGAATTTAATACACTTCTCAATATCTTTTCTATAATTCAATGCCAACTTCACCAACCTTCCCTATGCGGTAATTTTATTATAACAATAGCTTTGAAAAAAAGCTGTTCCTGTTTTGCTAAATATTAAATATAAAAACAAAAACACTAAGATTTTTATCTTAATGTCTTTGAATTCTCTCGCTCAGCAATATATTGCTCTACTTCTTCTTTAGTAAGGAACTTAATTTTTGTATTTGGAAAATCTTTATATTCGTCTTTAATGTAAATAGGTTTCATTGACTCACATTTTTTATCTTTATTCTTTGCAAGATAAGCTGCTAATTCTGAAACTGTTGAAAATATCTTATATGACTTTCTTCCTTTTATGTTAACTATTTCATAAATTCCGCAGGGTTTCTTTGTAGAATAATCTGCCGTTCTTAAATATAACTTTGCTATCTCTAAAGACTTAAAGGGAAAATTCCATCTTTGCACATTTCTTTTTTTATCCATATCAATGCAAATACATCTCCCACAAGTTCCGCAAATATATTGCTTATGATTTTCCAAACACTTTCTTGCTTCCAGTAAAGGTGTGATGCGACTGTTCTCGCTGTAACATTCTATACATTCCATAAACTTTAACCCTCACTAAATATAAATTTTTCTTTTTCTCTCTTTCTTACTATCCTATCATAATTACATTTAATTTTCATTCAAATTTATAAAATCATTCTATAGTATCTATTTTGCTATCAAAATATCGTCTCTTTAAACCATCTCCCCTTGTGTTTAGTAGCCTTTCTTATATATTGAACATATTATATATAAAATTGGAGGGATATAAATGAGTAAAAACTCTTATAAAGCAAACATTACAATGAAAGAAATTAATAAAACATTTAAACATGACGATGTTAAAGTGATGACACTTAATATCAAATATCCGAAAGTAAGCATAGAACATAATTCATATTCAGAGCATCTTATCAACAATCAAATAACTATGAATGTCAACGGATATGTAAAATATACCGATTATTTGCATGAACAGGCCATTAAAACTTATATTGACTCACAGACTGACGGTTTTCCATTTCATCCTTACGAAGCTTATATGAAATATAACATAGCTTATAATGAGAATTGTTTTTTAAGTGTATATATTGACAAGTATGAGTTCACGGGAGGTGCCCATGGAAGTACGGTGAGAAGCTCGGATACATGGGAGCTATCCAGCGGCACGAATATACCTCTTTATACTTTCTTCAAACGAGGTACAGATTATGAACGTCTGCTTACCGAAGAAATAATAAAACAGGCAGAATATAACATGAAACAGAATCCGGGCATATATTTTGATGACTATAAAAATTTAATATTAAAAAATTTTAATCAGCAAAATTTTTATCTTACCCCTCAAGGATTGGTTATCTACTATCAACAATATGATATTGCTCCTTATTCTACCGGCATTGTTGAATTTACAATTCCTTACAAAACAATAGGGTGGTATCCAAAATGCTGATAAAAATAAAATAAACCAAAGAGGTGTTTTATCGGTAACAGATGAAACACCTCTTTGAATATCGGTATTTGACTTATCCTTTTTCAGCCATTCTCTTGGTCTTATGTTTCTTTCGGCTTAAACTATTTTAAAATAGACCGCATTGGTAATAATTTTTCCATTTATCAATTTCAGAATTATTGTCAATCTTAAGAAGTGAAAATATCTGGGCAGCAAATTCAACCGCTGCTGTTTCATTAGCTGTAATAATATTGTTATCCATAACAACCTGTTTGGTTTGAAACTTATCATGTCCTTTGTATCCCTCAAGTACCTTGAAATAATCAAAGGTATCACCTGTATGATATACTTCATCTAAAAAACCGTTTTTAGCTAAAAATTGAGTAGCACCACATATAGCGGCAATGGGAACATTCATTTCATAACCGCTTTTTACAAAATCTATAATCTGATGATAATCATTTTCTTTCCATCTCAGTCCTCCCGGAAGGATGATAAGGGCACAATGTGAAAAATCAAAATATTCTCCAATTAAAAGATCCACTTCTGCCTTAATTCCACCAATAGATTGCTTAGGTTTATTATCAATTGCAATTGTTTTAACAGTATATTTTTCGGAAGAATTAATTTCCGCAATTGCATAAGCTGCTTCCCAATCTGCCCATAAATCCGTTAATACAAGTAAAACGTCTTTACTTTTCATACGATACCTCCAGTAGAGAGACCCAATAAAAAGGCTCTCTGAATTTAGTCGTTAACTGATATTTTTTTGTTGCTGTGATAGATATTCTTGGAGAACAAGCTGGGGATATATAGCATTCACAGCAGGAGTCTGAATACCGGCACCAAATTTTATTTATTGCCTATTATAAAATCTGACATTTTAAGCTCTGTCCATTCTCTCTTTTCAGTAGGGTCATTATCTCCATAAAGTGTTATATTGCCTTCTTTATCTATAACAGCTTTTATTTCCATATTCATTTCCTTTTGTTGCAAATATTCATCATAGTATGTTTTATAATTGGGATCATTCTTTTCTTTGGCTTCCTTAATATAACCTACAGTATCAGGATCTTTATCATAATTCTTATATATAATTTTATAATTTAATACCCCTTCCACCGTATCATCTTTAGCATCTTCTTTGTAATCCGTAATTTCATAGGAGATTAATTCATAGTAGGGTGAAAATGTATCTTTTGCTTCTTTCCATAGATAATCTTCTATTTTTTTATAAGAAGCACTTTTTGTGTTTTTACTCTCCGTAGTATTATCTATAGGACTATCATCTATGCTCTCCTTTTGTCCAATATCCTTACTACATGAAGATAGTATAAAGACTGTTATAATACATAGTATCATGAGTAAATACTTTTTTTTGTTGTTTTTCACTTCACCGATGGCTCCTTTCTCCATAAAATATTATTTCATTTTTCGGTATCTTTCTAATCTATCCCTTGTATTTCAAAATATTTTGATTCAATACCGTCTTCAACAAATGTTTCAATTTCAGAAAATCCGACTTTCTTTAACAAACCTATTGAACCATAATTATTAGAATATGTAAATGCTCCAATTTTTTCTATGTCAAACTTATCAAATATTTCTTTTAAAAAAGTGTTTGCAGCTTCTGTTGCTATGCCTTTGCCCCAGAGTTCTTTTTCAAAGATGACAACACTTATCATAGCTGATTTCTCATCGCTTTCATCTATGTTATAACACCAGATATCTCCGATATATTTTCCTTTAAAATAAATTACTTTGCCGTAGCTCAGAGCATCTTCTCTCAAAGACTCTTTAAACAATATCAATGCTTTTTCTAAAGATTCAATACTAAATGGAAACAATCTTCTTATTTCTTCGTCTTGGGTTTTCTCCCAAAAAGTAATAACATGATCCCTTGTTCTTCTTTTTAATATTATATCCATAAATATCACCCTTTCATCAATATATGTCAATTTTTCCTGACTCTATCGGTATGTATTTTATAATTATTAACAATATCTGATACCTCAACTCTTTCATATAAAAACTTCGAAGATTCCGTACCGTAAATCCACTGTCTGAAATATTTTGTTAAATTAATGCCTGATATTTCTTGAGGTCAATAATGCTAACTTGCTGAGTTTTTCTAAGCCCTAATATAAATCTTTCTTTATTAAATGCATCCTTGCAAAATCTCTTTCTTCATAATAAACTTCACCTAAGTCAATATAGCCCTTTTCTTTGAACCAGTTAAGAGTTCCATTGGGAAAAACAACATATTCCGACACTATTGCAACTAACGATTTATAGTTTAAAGATGATAACTTTTCTTCCAATTTTTTTAATGGATAACTTCTAAAATCATGCTCTTCTCCCGAAAGATAAGAACAAGTTAAAAATGCAATATCTTTGCCTTTAATTATCGGGTATGGAACAGCCAATGACGGTACAAATTCTGCCCCGCCTACACATTTATTATTGTAATAATGCAGCACTCCTAAATATGGCAAGTTGAACTCTTTTCTTATCTGCTTAATCCATTCAGCCTTACTATAACAGCAACTTGTTTTTTGAGATGGAGCACAGCAAATACATGTGTCAAAAATATTTTTTTCTGTAAGCATCTCAACATTTCCTTTTATTATATGTTTACCTAAATCAACCTTATAAGGCTTATTTTCTGGGATATTACCTTCAGCTATAGATTGAATTGTACTTAAAGAAATAGGCCCGTTCCACCTAATTTTATTATCAAATACAACCAATGTCGGAGAATACATATTCATTCTTTTAGCTATATCGTATTCTTTTGAAACATCATAGAAACTAATATCGTATTTTCCCTTACACATCAGTTTATATAACAAATTTCTTGCTAAACTATTATGCGGACACTGATCAGACCAACAATATAAATCAATCTTAGTCGTAACTATTCCCCCTACCATCTTCCGTTAAATTTTGATTTCCCTTATATTATGTTTTTTAAAGCAACTTTTGAAATTCTTATTTTATTCTATCATATCCGCGGACTCTTTCTACCCTAATTATTGATAAAATTATATTCTAAAATTAATTCCACAGTCTTAGTTTCACCTCTTTTTAACAATCTTCAATTTTGCCATAAGTTCAGAATTTTCAGTAAATTTACTGTAATATTTACATAAAAAAAATAATAGCTTCATTTATATGATTTTGTGATATTTTATCGGACAATATTAAACAGATGATTAACTTATTATTATTTTTAAAAATTATAAATCCTCCTTTGTATGGTTTTATATTAATCATATTATACCAAATTAAGGAGGGCTTTGCTCATACCACTATTATGTATGGAACAACCTTTGTGTTGTTCCGGATTTTATAGAGCTATGCTGTTTTTAAATTCATAATTTTTATTTTCTATTATATTTCTTATTTCAAACCAGTCTGATACACGGGTAATATTATGGAGCAAAGGTCCTTTGTTATAGTTACAGTCCACAAGGAGCACTTCAAATCCGGATTGAGCAAGTTGAATTGCATTTTCATATCTGTCTTCTATAAATATATCACAGTTTAAAGCCTTTGCAGTACTAACTTTGTTATGGCTTCCCAATAATGTCAATGAATCCATTGGTATTTTATAGTGGTCAAACCATATATGAGTTACATATTTCATTCTTTTTTCTCTGGCACTGACAAAGTGAATATTGTGTTTTTGGTATAAGCTATCTATAACATTTTTTGCACCTTTTCTGATTCTGCATTCCAAATGTAATGCTTCCCCATATAAATCATAAAATAAATCATAATCAGCTTTATCTACTCCTAAAATTTTATATATATCATATACAGTTACATCATTAGGAGTGATTGTAGTATTGAAATATCGATTTACTATAGGAATCCAATCATATGCTTCAGTAACAGTCCCATCAATATCAATGCATAAATTTAACTCTTTCATTAATTCACCTCCTTTTATTTTTTGATTATACACTATGAATATAAAGATATTTTTAATAAAATATTAAATTTAAGTAAACTTATATATAAAAAAATTTCTATTAAAATACTAATAAACTAAGGAAACCTTTTTTGAGACCCATTTACGCAAAGTATAGATTGCCGAATTGAAGATTTAATCAAAAATTAATTGATGACTTCAGTACTACATAGTATAATATGGTAAGTAATGCACAGACCTGTTATCTCAGTATCAACAAAAAATTAATAAATAAGACGGAGGCTTAATTATGTTAAAAGGAACTAATATAAGAATAAGGCCATTAGAAAAAGAGGATCTTGATTGTTTTTATTTGTGGTTACAGGACCAAACACATCTCGGAGAATTTATGGATATGCAAATGGTGTATAAAGAACAGTTTTTCGAATTATTCAATAAAAGTATAGGGAATCCTTCCAGGTTTTATGCAATCATTGAAGATAAAGAAGGCAAGCCATTAGGCGAAATCAATTTTATAAGAGTTTTGGGCAGTAGTACAACCCTTGAAATTGGTTTACTCATTGCAGAAAAATCGGCAAGAGGAAAAGGAATTGGTACAGAATCTTTAAGACTTTTTGTGAATTATCTTTTTAAGACTCAAAACATTATGAGAATTCAATATAAAACCAGAGTTGACAATATAGGGATGAAAAAGATTGGTGAAAAAATCGGATTTCAGCAGGAGGCAATATTAAAGAAGTATGAATTTGTACAAGGTGATTACAGAGACTTTTACTTAATGGCTATTACGAGAGATAATTGGAAGTTAGATGAATAAAATTAAGAAGTTAGAAACCATAATAAGAGGCTGTCGCATTAGCGGTTGAAAACTGCCGGTGCCCAGCCATGCTTTTCGTTTTAAAGAATGTAGATTAAAACCAGCAGTTTTATGATAAGCTCAGAATTTTTGGCCGATCTTCCTTCCATAATACTTATCCGTAGTTCAAGTAATTTTGTTATAAAACTTAAATCTATGGAATTATTTATTAATTTTAGTATATGATTTTGAGGTATTTTATTATATAATATTGAGTAGATGCTTAACTGATTATTTTTGTCTTTAAGCATAGTAAATCCTCCTTTTTGGTATGGTTTCTTATCAATTCCATTATACTAAATTAAGGAGGATTTTGCTTTTCATATTTAATTGATTCTAACTATCTTACATATTATTACATCGTTTTTCAGTGATCTCAAACCGTCCCCTTGTGCTGCCCATGTTATTGTAAAACAGCTTCTTCTATTGTCGAACCGTATTTTTCCTTGAAATAATCCTGAAGAGATTTTATCTCTTCTGCTGCTTTTTCTGCGGCAGAGTCCCATCTGCCCGAACTCTTCATTTTTTCGGTAACATCATTATGGTCCCCGTCTTCCACTTTTGATAGCTCATCTTTTTCTAAATCATAATAGTAGTAATATGCCGTTCCCATTGCGGAAACATAATAATATTTTTCTACAGTATTTGTTGAATAATCAAATTTGTAATAATCTTTAGTTTCATTTCCCTTTAAATCGGTCTTTACAAAATCGGCATAACCGTCTTCACCCTTTTTAATCGATATATTTAGGCCTGATTCTTCAAAAGGACTGTTTTTCAAGTCCAAGTACACTAAAAGACCGTCTTTCTCCTCAAACTTTGATTCCTTTGGGGTATTATCTGCAGGTACATTACTCTGCTCATTCTCATTTTTATTCCCGCAGCCTGACATTATACCCATTGCTAATACAACTATCAATAATAATATACTTTTTTTCATACCATTTTCCTCCTTTTTATCTATTTATATCAAGCAAACTTTTTATACTTGCATTAATATCCGTCTTTGATATTTGACTGATTTTTATATATTCGCTGTCCATCTTTTTTGCTAATTCCTTTGCAAACCCATATTCAATATAGTTTCTTTCCATATCGATTACCATAGTTTTAATGCCTTCATTCCTTATTTTTTCTCCCATGATAAAGGCATCTTCCAAAGCATTTTCCGATTTCAGAGGAACATTTGCCTTCCCGTCGGAAACTATAATAAGATATTGCAAAGAATCGGGATTTTTTATCTTATCTGCTTTAAGAACCTGATATGTGCTGTAAAGCCCTGCGGCTAAGGGTGTTTTCCCTCCCGTAGGCAATTTTTTGAGGCATTTTTCGGCTAAGTCCACACTTCTTGTAATATTCAATAGTACTTCTGCCTTATCTTTTCTGAAGGCAATAACGCCAATATTGTCCCTCTTCTGATACGCATCTTTTAATAATGAAAGCACCGCTCCCTTTACAGCTCCCATCCTTCTCTTTGCTCCCATAGAGCCGCTTGCATCTACCGTAAATAAAATCGTTGCCCCTGTATGTTTCTCTCTGACCTTTTCTCGTATATCCTGAGACTTTATGCATATAGCCATCCCCTTTTTATCCCTGTTTCTCTGATTACAGGCCGCTACCCTAAGAGTGGCATCAAAAGCTATATCCTTTACTTTTCCCTTAGGCATCTTGTACTTTACATATCTTCCTTTACTGCTATCCGTCTTTACTTTGGCTCTCTTTCCCGAACCTTTATTGCTGAATTTTTTTCCGAAGTCCATATTAATATTTATCTTTTGCTTTCCGCCTACAATGTCCTCTATACTTTCTTTTATTCCTTCTTTTTTAGTATCTGAATTCATATTTTCTTCTTCAGGTAAAGGTTTCTGAACTGTATCGCTATCCTCCCTCGGAGAATTTTCGGTATTGTTTCTTTCCATTCTATTATCATCCATAGATGTTTCTGACTCTTCAAGAGGTGTCAATTCTCTTATTCTATGAGGCAGTACATAAGATGCTGCTTCTTTAATATCATCTTCCATTATTCTATTTCTTTGATTAAAAGCCGCTATAGCTTCGGCGGTTTCAATTAATATTATATCTGCCCTGTGTCCCAAACAATTCCCCTGCTTTGCCAGGCCCACTGCAAATCCGTAATCCTCATCCTCTACTTTAATCCTCTTTATTATTTCTTTGCCCATATCAATTATTTCTTTTATCTTTATATCTTTCTTTTCCCATTTTAAACAAAATTTCTTAGGGTTCTTTTCATATTCCAACCGCCTTCTAATAATTTCTGTTCTATTCTCTACATTTGTTTCTCCTTTAGCTTCCACATACAAACCGAACTTGTCCAACAACTGAGGTCTTAAAAGACCTTCTTCTGGGTTCATGGAACCTACCAATATAAATTTTGAAGGATGGCTATATGATATTCCCTCCCGTTCTACTACATTAATTCCGGTGGATAAAACTTCTAAAAGTATATTTACGATATGCTCGCTTAATAAGTTTATTTCGTCAACATACAATATCTGATTATGGGCTTTATATAGAATTCCCTTTTCAAATGTTTTTTGCCCATCATTTACGGCCTTTTTTATGTCTATACTTCCCACAAGCCTATCTTCGGTAATATTTAAAGGCAGCTCCACTACATCCATAGAATCAATTATATTTGAAAATCCTCTTACCAATGTAGACTTAGCTGTCCCCTTTTCTCCGCTTATAAGAACCCCGCCTATGTTCGGATTAATTATATTCAGTATCAAAGCCCTTTTAATCCTATCCTGACCCAATACCGCCGAAAAAGGAAAACAATTGCTAAACATAGTTAAACCTCATTCCTTTCCGTTTACAACACCGATTTTTCAATAATATCATTGATTCTGTCAAAATCAATGACTCCCTCCTCGAATGGTTTTTTTCTCATTCTATGGGGAAGGGACAGCTTTGCGGCTATAAAAAGATCTTCTTTATCTACCTTTGTATCTCCTCTGTAAGCAGCATTGGTTACTGCTGCCTTCATAAAAGTTATATCCGCCCTATGACCGTCTACTTTCATGGCTATGGCAATTTCTGCTGCAACACTTAAGCATCCTTCCGAATAAACCACATCATTTAATATTTTCTTCGCATTTTCCATCCGACCGGCCAATTCTTTCTGTTCATTTTCATATTCTTTTACGAATTTTTTGGGATCTGCCTCGAAACTAAGTCTTCGTTTAATTACTTCAACCCGTGAATCAACATCTCTTTCACCCCGTACATCCACCACAAGTCCAAACCTGTCTATGAGCTGAGGCCGCAAATCCCCTTCTTCAGGATTCATGGTTCCTATCAGGACAAATCTTGAGGGGTGAGTATAGGAGATTCCTTCTCTTTCAATGGAGTTAACCCCCATAGCTGCTGCGTCTAACAGTACATCAACCACATGGTCATCCAAAAGATTTACCTCATCTACATATAAAATATTTCTGTTGGCTTCCGCCAAGATTCCCGGTTCAAATCTTTTCTCTCCTTTTTTTATTGCCTGCTCTATATCCAATGTCCCCACAACCCTGTCTTCCGTGGCACTGACGGGGAGGTTAATCACTCTCATTTTCCCTTTTTTGATTTTTCCGGTTTCTTTGTTGAAATTAGCCCTGCAGTTTTCGCACCAAAAGCTATCATCATTAGGGTCACAGGAAAAAATACAGTCTGCTATTTGTTCCCTCTCAGGAAGAATATCCGCCAGTGCTCTTACTGCCGTAGATTTTGCTGTTCCTTTCTCCCCTCTTATCAGAACCCCATTTAAACGAGGATTTATAATATTTAATATCAAAGCCTTCTTCATATCTTCTTGTCCCACTATAGCAGAAAAAGGATATATCAACCCGTTGTTTTCCATATATATTTGCATCCTTTCTTTATAAATTCTCTTCAATATTGCCCTCAAGTTCCAAATAGAGCTCTTTAATCTTGTCTATCTTTTCTTTATCCGCCTTCCAATATCCTCTGTTGTAATACTCCGTCATCTGCTCAAGTATATCCATATAAGCGAAGGGATTATTCTCAATAAGCCTTTTCCTAAGTTCTTCATTATCCACATAGGAATCATACATATCCTCATAAATCCACTCTTCCACACTATTTGTAGTTGCCGCAAGGCCTAAAACATTTTCAAATCTGTCGGCAATTTTCTGAACGCCGTGATATTTGTGCTCGAGCATTCCGTCAATCCATTTTGGGTTTAATACCCTTGTCCTTATTCCTCTTTCTATGGATTTCTCCACACTTTCGCTGAGAACCCTGTCCCCTGTCGTATCGGTTATATACATTTTGGCTTTTTGCCCCTTTACCATTTCCACTGATTTCGATAATCCTCCGAAGTATTCGTAATAATGATCCAAATCCGTAATTTCATATTCATGATTGCTTCTTATTTGAGAAATAATCTCTACGGTTTTCAGGTTTTCTTCATAAAGCCCTTCTACTCTTTTACCATGAACCTTTCCGTTATACACATGTTGCAGACTGTCTATATAAGCTTTCCCCAACTGTTCTTCTTTTTCCCAATTTTTTGTTTCTATTATCTTGGTTATTCCCGTACCGTAGCTTCCTTCCTTAGGGCCGAATACCCTGGAAATAGCCAGTTCTTTTGCTTCCTCTTCATCATAGCCTTTATCAAGAAGCTTTTTGTATATTCTTTTTGAATTCCTTTTGAAATAATTTTCCTCATCACTTTCGTCCGATTTCCAAAGCCTTTCAAATATCTCATTAAGGCTTACTATCAAATTCGGAAACATGTCTCTGAAAAAACCGCATATATTTATTGTTACATCTATTCTGGGCCTTTCCAGTTCTTCAATGGGAATAATGTCATATTTTGGATCCCATTCATTGCTGCTCTCCGAAACCCTGACCCCCAGATAGGCTAAAATCTGGGAAAAAGTTTCTCCCTGGGTCCTCGAAGTTTCGAGCCCCCACAGCACCACGGCAGTAGATAAGGGATAGGAATTCTCTTCTTTTTTATAAGCATCGAGAGTATTCAAACATATCTTTTCCCCTCTCTTATATGCAATTTTAGTGGGTATAAGCCTGGGATCAAATTGATACAGATTATATCCTGAAGGCAATATTTCAGGATGCCTGTATATATCTCCCGCCAACTTTGCAGGATTATACTTTCCCTCCAATACCCTCATCAAGCCTTCCATTTCATAATTTTTTTGAGATGATTCAATAATTGTACACCCGTATTCCAAGGATTTTATAAATTCATCTTTATTATTTTCATTTATATATTTTGACTTTTTCAGCTTTCTATTTTCAAAATAATAATCAATAATTTTTTCTGCTTCTTCATCAATCTCTCTTATAGTCTCATACTGATCATTATCTAAGAGAGCATCTAAACTACATCCGTTAGCTCTTGTAATTAATTCCCTGATGCTTAAAATGCCGTTTCTGTTGTACCTCAGCAGACCTTTTGCATATTCCCTCGCTTCTTCAGGGGTATACCCTTTCCCGAATATATGGAGTCCCTTCGGTATGAGGCTTTTCTTCATTCTGTATAATTCTCCTTCTATATTATCGAGGTTCTTCGGCATATTAAGTTTTTCAGCCAGCTCCCATATACTTGATAATATATCATCGCTGCTTTGGGGAGCTAATGATAAAGACTGATGATAATTGTCTATCATTGATATTAATCCCGCAAATTCTCCGTAAAGTTCCCCTTGTACAAATACCGGCGGCTGATAACTTATTATATTTGCATAGGATCTTCTTTTAGCAATGGTCGACTCAGAGGGATTACCGCAATAATATAAATATATATGAGGAATATCCGATAGAAGCTTGTCCGGATAACAATTTCCGCTCATACCGCATTCCTTTCCTTTTAAAAATTCCAAGGTGCCGTGGGTTCCCACATGAATGATTGCATCTGCTTTGAATTCGTCTTTAATCCATTTATAGAAACCCGAATACTGATGATGGGGAGGCAAGGTTTTATCATGATATACTTTTTCAATTTCTTCATGTACTCCTCTCGTGGGCTGCAATCCTATAAATATATTCCCTTCAATTATCCCGGGAATCAAAAACTCATTATTATCGTTGACCATTATACTGCCGGGTGACGGTCCCCATTCCTTTATTATGTCTTCATAATCAGAACTTTTCTTTAATTCTTCTCTATATTTTTTATCCGGATATTTAATCATTTTTTCCCAACTATCACTGTATTTCCCTGAATTAACTATACCCCCGGCAGTAAATATCCCCATGAGTTCTTCTTTAGTGAGAGGATTTACTTTATAACCTTTATCTTTTAGATTTTTCAATATATTTTCAACAGATGAAAATGTATCTAAAAATGCTCCTCCGAATATATTACTTTCTCCAGGAGGATAATTATAGCATATAATAGCTATCCTTTTATCTTTATTTTCTTTTTTTCTAAGATTGATATATGACCTGATTCTGGATATCAATTTGTCTACTCTTTCTTCTATTATCACAAGTTCATCGGTTCTAATATCAAATTCCATGTCATATCTTGGCTCTGTCATAGCCCCGACAGGATATGTTTCGATACATCCGTCTAATTCCGGCAGCATAACGGAAATCATCATTTCTGATGTGCTGCAGCCCTGTATTGATTCTTCCCATTCCTTAATCCTTCTTCTTGACATAAAATAAGGATGAAAATACGGGACATCTGCTTTTTTTAGCAGATCTATACCTGCTTGAGGTTCTCCGCCCATGGGACCTGCTCCAAGCCTGAAGGACATGAAGTTCAGTATTATATCCACAGATGTTTTGGTGGATTTTAATATCACATCTTTAATCTTCTTTTCATTCTTTGTAAATGCTCCTGAAATTGCAATAGGAATGACATTTGCAAATTTCTCAATTCTTTTTTTGATTTCTCCGACACAGGACGATGTATCTACAGGATATTTATGGCCGTAGAAAAGAATCGCTACTGTGGGTTTTTTAATATCAAAGGGAAAGTCCTTTTCATACTCTTCATAATTTTTATAAAATCTCATAGTCTCAGGATTACATATACCAACTTCTTCTACTTCCCTCGGTTCCAGCAGTCTCGGTATTTCATTTATATTTCCATAATCCCTCAACATGAGGTAAAGCATATTGAGAATATTTGACTTATCCGCTACCTTAAAATATTTCAGTATACTAAAATAATTTTTCATATCCCTCATCTTGCCCGGCATTATTTTGCCGAGCGTTTCCGCCGTACTCTTCATCTTTTCAATGGCAGCCATATTCATTTTCTTTTTGTTTTTCCCGTCTGTCATGGCCTTCATAGTAAAACTTCCGAGACGCATATACTCTCTTGCGGAACTTCCGTAAGGAACTATATTCCCATTGCAGCTTTCAAGACCTATATATACGCTTTTCGCTATACTTGAAGGGCTTCCCATTAAATCTACAAAAACCAAATGGCTGTTTTTAATATCTTCTGCCATTTTTTTGGATTTTTCATCATTCATCTCTTCTTTTCCGTAATAAAGATTTAAATCAAGAATATTAGGATATTGTCGGTTTATCTCCTTCCCTGCTTCAATTAAGGATTTAATTCCAGGGGTTGATACAGTTATAAAAGTAATCTTCACCATAGGACCTCCCTATACTTTCTAAATGCATTCTTTCGCATAAAATCTCGGTTTTTTCGTATCTTCATCCATTGTTATTTCGGCTTTAACTTTAAAGACTTCTTCAATTGCTCCGCTTTTTAATATAATCCAGGGATCTCCTTTTGCGTATATTGGTGATCGTCAATTATAATGAGTTCGTTTGAATATCTGACCGCATGATTTATATCATGGAGTACCATGACTATAGTTATTTCTTCTTCCTTATTTAGCTTCGTTATGAGATCCATTATCTCTAATTGGTTACATATATCAAGATAAGTAGTAGGTTCATCCAGCAGAAGTATCTCCGGCTTTTGTGCAACAGACATAGCAATCCACACCCTTTGCATTTCTCCTCCTGAAAGGGTATTAATTCTTCTGTTCTGAAGCTTTATCACTCCCGTCTTCTCCATTGCCCATTGAACTATTTCACTATCTTTTCCGTCAACGGTCTCCCACCAATTTTTATAAGCATATCGCCCATATTGAACTAATCTTTTTACAGTTACATCGTTCATCGTATTATTATTTTGATTTAATATGGCTATCTTTTTAGCTACATCTTTGTTTTTCATTTTGAATATATTCTCTCCATTTAAAAAAATCTTTCCCTTTTTAGGTTTTATACTTCTGTTAATGGTCCGTATTAAAGTAGTCTTTCCACAGCCATTTGGACCAATAATAGAATAGACCTTCCCTTTTTCTATCTGTAAATTTATATCCGTTAAAACATCTTTATTTTTATAGCTTACGCTTAAACCCTCAATTGATAATATAATATTCTTATTCATCTTTAGCCTTTTACTCCCTTCTTAGCAAGAATAAAAAGAAAGGAACTCCCAGTACCGCCATTACAATTCCTACCGGTATCTCCATGGGGCTTAAAACAGTTCTTGCAAAAGTATCGCTTAGCATTAGGAGTACAGAGCCAAATAAAGCAGTTGCAGGAAACATGTATCTATAATCGTTCCCAATAACTAACCTTATACTGTGAGGCACTATAAGCCCTACAAATCCTAAAAGTCCCACAACACTTACTGCACTTGCCGCAAGAAAAGCGGCTAAAGCCGTAAATCCAAATCTTGTTGCTTCAACATTTAAGCCAATACCCCGTGCAACATCGTCCCCCAATATCAAAATATTAAGTTTGTCCGCAAATATATTTGCTAAAACAAAACCAATTATAGTGTAAGGTAAAATAGTCCAAACTTCCGGCCAGCTTCTTGATGATAAACTTCCATTCATAAAATTCAATGCTCCATGGACCCGATCACTATAAAAGACCAATATTCCTGAAATCCCTGCGGCAAAAAGAGACGATACAGCTACTCCTGCTAATACTACCCTTATAGTTTTTATGCCGCCTTTCCAGGATAAAAGATATATTATGGAGGCAGCCAACATGGCTCCCATAAAAGCTGCAATAGTCACCATTTTTATATACTGGGGAAAAACGACCAATACAATAATTCCAAATAGTCCTGCTCCGCTGCTTATACCGATTATGCTGGGATCAGCTAAGGGATTCTTCATTACCCCTTGTAAAATAGCACCTGACAGAGCAAGATTTATTCCTACCAAAGCTGCCAATATCATTCTTGGAAGCCTGATATTCCAAATTACCATTCTCTCTGGACTTCCGTCATCCTTAGAAATAACTTCAAATATCCGCTTCACCTCTACCTCAAGAGTTCCTTTTGTAAGCCCTAATATAAAAGATATAAAGAAGAGCATCGCTAAGATAGCAATAACAGTTATTTTAAATCCCTTTTTGTCCCTGAGAGAAATATCATTTTCCATCCTGATGAGTCACCTCTCCATATATTTCCGGATATATACTCTTTGCCATATATTCTATTGCTTCACTATAATAAGGACCTGCATTATATAAGAAATACTGTTGGGGAAGATAAATAACTCGTCCCTCTTGAACGGCTTTTACTCCCTTCCATACGGGGTTACTCTTAAATTCCTCTTCCATAGTCTTTTTGGCCTCTTCGTCATCAGATATCATACTTGTAACCAGAACATAATCAGGATTCTTTTTCACTATGTATTCCACATCCAACGGAGTAGTTTCCGAGCCTATAGTATCGGGAGGCAAATCGGATGCAATATTGTCAAGTTTTAAAATTTTAGCTACATCTCCTGCTATACTATTGTCCAACTTAACAGCAATAGTTTTGGCTGTTATATATAATATGACCACGGATTTATTGTCTTTGGGCAGTTTAGATACTATTTCTTCTTTCTTATTCTTTAGAGCTTCTATCTTTGCTTCAGCTGATTTTTCATTTCCCAGTATCTTGCCGAAGGCATTATAAGTTGCTATTACATCATCATAGCTTCTTATATTAGTAGTAATCACCTTAAACCCAATATCCCTTAATTTATCCGCCTGTGTCCCTTGAGTGCCGGCCTGAGCTATAATTAAATCCGGTTTAAGGGATACTACGGATTCCATATCTATGGAATATACAGGCCCTATCTGTGGAAGATCGTTTATTTCCTTCTTATATTCGGATATCAATTTTAAATTATCTGTTATATTAGACGTACATATGGATTTTCCCCCCAAATCGTACCATATATTTAAGGGGGTGCCTGATAAAACAGCTACCTTTTCCGGTTTCTTTTCTAAGATAGTTTCTTTCTTGAGAAAATCCTTTATCTTTAACGGATAATTATTTCCCTCTACAGTTATGGGAAGGTCTTGAGTATTGCTCAACCCGCCTGTCTCAGTAGTTTTAGTACACCCCGAAACGCTAAATATCAACATAATCACAACTAATGGCAACAATATCCTTTTATAGAACTTCACCTTTTTCATCCTCTCTTTTTATAAAAAAATAAGAACTTCATTAAAGCAATAATCATGGCTAATGAAGTTCTTATAAGCTTATTAAATAATCTTTATTATATAAAATTCAATAAAGCAAAAATTCTTCTAAAATAATAATCAGCTTTCTCCATCCACCGTAGAGTTATTTCTGCTAATAAATAGGTAGGTTTTCTGACTTAAGATTCATCATCTTTTCTGTCTTCCCAGTTTCCCAGTGACATTTAGAAAAGACTCTTCCTTTACAGCGGCGGGACCGTGAGGGATTTTCACCCTGCTTCCCTAGCCCTATTCATTCTTATATTCAATTCTCATCTATTATATTAAATATAGTGATATCAATTGTCAAGACAAATTTTACTTTGCCATCAACGTCTGCGCCAAGCAGCTCTTACGCCAAACACCACTAATCCTATCATCAGCAGGATACCAATTAGCGCAGCGCCGGGTGCGTCATCGGTTTCCCCAATGTAAATGCCGGCAATGCCAATCAATATCCCGATGACAAAGAGACAGGCAGCGATACACCAGGCCTTGCGCCTAACTTTCTTCAAAAAGTCTACCTCTTTATCCGTCGTTGGCGGCAGCGGTATATTGACAGGAGATTTCATCTTTTCATAGTCCGAGCGGCAATCGTCACATTCCTTTAAATGCTGTTCGACCTCCATTTGTACACGCTTTGGGCGTATTCTTTGTATATTTCTTCAATGCGGGCACCCACTACCTCGCCTCCTTTTAATTGATTCTGCTTATATATCCCAAAAACGAATGTTTCGTTACAGAGGGAAAAAATATTTTGAACAAAAGCGGAGAGAAATATTTCTGCAGTCTTACCGTCCCCTTCATGTCTTAAAAATTCTCTGCATAGTAAGAACTTCTAACGAGAGGTGCCGATGCCACTCTCTTAAAACCCATGGATAACGCGATTTCTTTATATTCGTAAAATGTTTCAGGAGTAACATATTCCACTACCGGAATATGGGATTTGCTGGGCTGCAAATATTGCCCCAATGTCAGCATGTCACAATCAACTTCTCTTAATCTTCTAAATACATTTATTATCTGTTCTTTAGTTTCACCCAAGCCTAACATCATACCCGATTTAGTCCTCATATTTGGTTTTGTCTTCTTTACATAACCAAGTAATTCTATAGATCTATCGAATACCGCCATAGGTCTAATCTTATAATATAATTCCGGTACTGTTTCTACATTATGATTCAGTATGTTTGGTTCTGAATTTATGATAATATCTACTAATTCCTTATTTCCTTGCATATCAGGTATAAGCAGTTCAATTGTTACCTCTGGTGTAGTATTTCTTATTTTCTCTACAACTCTTGCAAACTGATTAGCTCCTTGATCTTCCAAATCATCCCTAGTAACAGATGTAATAACGGCATGTTTTAAACCAAGCTTAGCTACAGCCTTAGCTACGTTTTCCGGTTCCATGGGGTTTATTTTTTCGGGCTTTTTCTTAGTTACATTGCAAAAGGTACAGTTTCTGGTACAATTTCTACCTAATATCATAAATGTGGCAGTTCCTCTTTCATAGCACTCCATCCTATTAGGACAATTGGCTTCATTGCATACGGTATTTAAAGAAAGTTCTGAAATCAAAGAGTTTACCTTACCTGATACATTTCCACCTTGTATTTTTACTTTAATCCATTCCGGTTTTTCTAAATGCATTTGTTATTCCTCCGTATTTAAATTTATATCCAGCAGTCCATTAATAAATTCATCTGTTGATAAATCCAAGGATATAGTCATTAATATCTAAATTGCCATATTCCAGCCGCATCTATTCTTCTGCAACCCTGCCGATAACCTCCGCTGCTTTTTTTGCACCTCCGGATAGTTTAAGGCTCTCTGATAATTTTACAGCATTTTCCTGATAGGAACCATCTTCTAAAACCGTCTGTACAGCTTCTTTTATAGCTTTGGAGCTATCATTTTTCAGATAAACTCCGGCACCTAAGGTTACGACTCTTTCAGCTACCATGCGTTGTTCTTGATGCTGGGGAAATAATACCATCGGTACACCATAATATAAGCTTTCGTTAACGCTGTTCATTCCGCTATGTGTTATAAAAACATCTGTATTTTGTAATACTTTTATTTGTTCAACCTTGTTCTTTATTTCAAAATTCTCAGGTATTTCTCCCAACGATGAAATATCCGTGCTTTCGCCTACGGACATGATAACATCAAATTCGCCATCACCAAATGCCATCAAACATTTTTTATAAAATTCATTATTTTTATTGTTTACGGTCCCAAGGGAAATATAGATAAGTTTCTTATCACTATTTCGTGGTCCCGCCAATATATCGGAAACAGAAGGACCCACAAAAAAATATTTATTTGAAAATGTGTTCGCTAACGGTTGAAACTCCTTTGAAGTATACACAATAGTGTATGTTTCATTGTCATTTTGGATGAGAGAAATAAAATTATCAACAGCATATCCATAGTCATTCAATTGTTTAATTTTTTTCTTGATACGATGCATTCCTTTAATCATCCGTACCATTTCCATTAAATTTTGTTTCATCATCTTTGCGGTATATTGGTTAAAAGCAAAGGAAGTGGTAGAGCAAACATATTTTATATTCAGTTTAGCTGCAAATAATTTTCCCCAAAAACACAAAGAATCTGAAACAATACAATCAGGATGAAATTCATTTAGTTCTTTGCAAACTTTCTCGTCTAAGGCTATAGTAGTATCCACTGTCATTTCAATAAGCGCTGCAAAATCCTTTCCTATTTTTTTTTCATCTTCAGCCTTCAGTTCAGGTACATACTTATCACATTCAATATATTTAGCACCTGCTCCTTCTATCTTTTTACGGAACATACTAAAGGAATAGTACCATACTTCATGCCCTCTTTTTGTAAGTTCACGGACCACTTCTATTGTTGGATTGGTGTGTCCATAGGCTGGTATACAAAAAAATACAATTTTACTCATTTCTCTACCTCTTTAAATAATTATTTTAATCTTTCTTCTTATTCTTCACCTTTATAAACTTCTTCTATGAAATTTATTAATATATCCTTACAATCCGATGTTGCTCCATATAATGCCATCAACGAAATACGATTGTTTATTTCAGGCAGGACTTCTCGCCTTAAAACACCAATATAGGAGTCATTCCTAAAGAAAATACCGTAGTCATAAAACGCCCAGGCGGTGTACTCCATCCCGACACCACATCATTTGCAACTATGATACAAACAGTTAATAAGCCTAATGTTCCGATTAATGATAAAACCCCTCCAATAACAACTTTCTTCATCTTATACCGAACTCCTCTCCCATTAATATCAAACAATATAAGTTTATAACCTCATAATTAAAAGATAACTTTTTTCTCCGAATTATAAATTAAAAGTGCTAAAGTAATAAATGCTACTAATTTTTTATTAAAATCATTTATTACAAAATGTTACAAAGTTTGATATCATTGATTTAAATTCAATTATAACTTATTTACTTTTATATAATCAATATCCATCGAAAATAATTCCTCAATTACTTTTATTTATCTCAAAATATATCTTATAAAAAATTATAATTTTATCAACATTATTTCTAATGATATTTTCATCATAAACGCCGTTTTCACAAACCATTTTGTTAAACATTTTCTCAGCCCTCTTCCATCTATATGACTTTGGAAAACCATCCGCTAATTACCAATGAAATTAAATATATAAACTGATAATATATAAATATACATTATATTTCTTTATCTTGGCTTTAATTTCTTCTGAATTTTCGAAGAACATATTCGGTATCTCAGTAGTAAACTGCTGTAATTCTTTAGATATTCCACATTTTTTTGTTATCTCATCCATGTTTACAGATGAAGCAATAATATTTGTAACTATATTGTAATCTTTATATAACTTATTTGAAACCTTTTTTAAACCATAGACTAATATACTTAAGTTAGAGGTTATAATTAATATTATAGGAAGTAGAGGAGATTTCATATTGAACACTATACACAATCGTCGTTACATAACAGGATTAGATGGACTTCGCGCCTTTGCAATTTTATCTGTAGTTTTTTATCACTTCACCTTTAGTTGGGCTAAAGGTGGTTTTTTAGGAGTTGATATCTTTTTTGTCCTATCTGGTTATTTAGTAACCTCTAAAATTTTATTAACAGGAGAAAATTTTAAAGTAAAAACTTTTTGGAAAGATCGTCTTTGCAGAATATTACCATCTGCTTATTTAATGATTATAGTCACTGTCTTATGGGTAATACTTTTTAACCATAGACTTTTGACAAGCCTCTTAGGAGATGCAATGTCTTCTATTTCATATACAACTAATTGGTGGTTTATTTTTCACAAGATTTCTTACTTTGATAGCTTTGGCTCACCATCTCCCTTGAAACATATGTGGTTTTTGGCAGTACAGGAGCAATTCTATATTTTATGGCCATTTATACTTATAATAGGACTAAAAATCACTAAAAAAATCGGCAAGTTTTCACGTATAGTTTTTATTGGAGCTTTGCTTTCAGCAACTTTGATGGGTATACTTTATGATCCAACTGCCGACCCAAGCCGTGTATATTATGGCACAGATACTCGTGCTTTTGAATTATTAATAGGAAGCTTTTTAGCAACTGTTTTGGCAAACAAGAAACATTTCACTAAGGAAGTTTCTCCGAAACAAAAAAATGAGTTAAAACTCATAAGCATTATTTCTTTTTCTATCTTTATTTTTAGTGTCATATTTATAGATGAATATAATTCCTTTTTATACAGAGGCGGATTATTTCTGTTTAGTTTAAACACGGCTTTACTTATAGCATGTGTTTGTCATCCACAAGGAATTTTAGGTCCTATACTTTCGTGGAAACCTATGCGCTGGATTGGTACAAGATCCTATGAAATATACCTTTGGCATTATCCTATTATGGTCTTAAGTACCCCTATTTATGAAATAGGAAACCCATCATACTTACGTGTCTTTTTTCAACTAATTATTACATGTATTATTGCAGAATTCTCATATCGTTTTATAGAGCTGCCAATACGAAAATTTGGGTTTCGAGAATATTGCCATTACTTAATCTCAGCAAAAAAAACTACCACTATAATATCATTTTTAGTGATCATGTCCCTTGCTATTGGTATTACCAGTATGGCAAAAATAAAATCAAACTTAGAAAAGGCCGAAGCATATTCATCCGAAATAAATACAGCTCAAACTCCCGAAAAAAAAGCTTCTAATAAAAACCTCAATAAAAAGGATATAAAAGTATCTACTGAAAATGATGAAAAAACCTCATCAGCAGAAAATGGAACTTATAAGGATATATTAGCTATTGGAGATTCTATTATATTAGATATTGCTCCAAGCCTTAACGAAAAATATAATAACATTACAATCGACGGAAAAATTGGAAGGCAAATGTCGGAAGCAGCAACCTTAGCTGCTAAGTATACCACATTTAATGATTCTGATAAAGCGGTTATCATTGAATTAGGAACAAATGGCTATTTTACAAATAAACAAATTGATAAATTGCTTGATTCTTTCTCAAAATCACATATCTTTTTAATAAATATTCGTGTGCCACGTTCCTGGGAAAGCAAGGTCAACAAAATCTTAAAAGAAAAAGCTGAAGAACGGGAAAATGTGACATTAATTGACTGGTATTCTACGGCTTCTAAACATCCTGAGTACTTTGACCAAGATGGTGTACATTTAAATTCCAAAGGAGTTGAATCCTTAGAAAGCCTTATTATCGAGAACCTAAAAATATAATAATATTTTACAGTACCAGGTATATTTATTATATATATAGCTTTTACAGCAATTATCTTCCTTTAATTTATAATCCTCAGCTTTTCCTACTGTTTTGCCCTGTGTATCGATATTTTTGTAGATGGATTTATTGAATCCATCCGAAGCATTTCTTATTATCCTAATATACCTAAATCTTTTCGATATCGAATACTAACTTACCATCAATAAAAGTTTTCAAGACCTTAACATTCTTAATATTTTCAGGTTCAATTTCATATATATTTTCTGATAATACAACAAAATCGGCTAATTTCCCAATTTCTATTGAACCTTTAATATCTTCGCTGAAAGAAGAATATGCAGCATCAATAGTAAATCCATGAAGTGCTTCATCAACTGTCAATTTTTCTTCCGGAAACCATCCTCCATTTGGGAAGCCATTTAAATCCTTTCTGGTTACTGCCGAATATATACCAAGCATTGTATCAGGCAGCTCAACGGGACTATCCGAACCCAATGCCACTTTTATGCCTTCGTTCAATAATGTCTTCCAATTGTATGAATTAGTAATTCTGCTTGGCCCAAGCCTAGATTCAGCCATATGAATATCATAGTTTAAGAATATAGGTTGCACATTAGCAACAATGTTCAATTTCTTAAATTTTTTCAGCAGCCTGTCATTGGTAACCTGACAATGCACAATATTGCTTCTTAAATCTCTTTTCTTATATTCTTCCGGTAATTTTTCCAAAGCATCAATAACCATATTTATGGATTTATCTCCTATAGCATGGGAAGCAATTTGCAATCCGGATTCAGTTGCAGTTAAAATCAAATTATCCAGTTCATTTTGTGTGTATTGCGGTATCCCGAAAGTAGAATTGTCATCGCTGTACGGTTCCGATAAATAAGCCGTTCTGGTTCCTAAATTCCCATCAGTTAATATTTTTAGCTGTCCGATTTTAAAATGATCATCGCCAATCCCGGTCTTATATCCTTTAGAAGCAAATTCCTTAATATATTCTAAGGTTGGAAGCAGGCATTGTTCATAGACTCTGATTTTTAGTTCACCGTCTCTGTTCATTTCAGTATACGAATCAATAACATTCTGCCACTCTATTCCCGGTAGCATAAAATCATCAGTGCATAAAGAAGTAATACCTCTTGATAATACATAGTTTGATGCAAGCTTTATATATTCTTTAAACCTATCTTTAGATACCTTAGGCAGCTTAGAGTATACCAACTTCATTGCACTCTCTCTGCAAATACCTGTTGGAACACTATTCTGGTCTATATCAAAAATTCCATTATTTATCTCATGATTTTCCTTGTTGATCCCAATTTCATCCAAAACATTACTGTTTACGACACACATATGATAACATCCTCTGGTTAAACAAATATTATGTTCTTTTGAAATTTTATCTAAGTCATATCTGTTAGGAAGTCTTTTAACATTAAAATAGTCTTCATTCCATCCCTTTCCGATTACCCAGTCTCCTTTCGGAATTTTCTTTGAAGAAATATAATCCTTAACTTTATTAATTAATTCCTCTATTGATTTTGTCCCTACTAAATTACATTCATACAGATTTGAACCAAACATGGCTAAATGCATGTGGCTATCTATAAAACCCGGTAATATGGTTTTCCCATCTGCATCAATTACAAGGCTGCTTTTATTTATTAATTCTGAAATCTCTTTATTAGATCCTATATTCTTAAATATTCCATCTTCAATAAATAATGCTTCTGCTTTTGGATTTCTTTTATTCATTGTATAAATATTTCCGTTTAATATAATTAAATTCATATACACTCACCTTTTATTTTATATTTACTTAGAATAGCTTAATCTGATTGTCTTAGCTTTTAAAAATAGATTAAGCTATTCTAACATTTTAATTTTAGCATCTATTTTCTTAATCTTGAATAGTAGTTAAAAAGGTCCTATTTGTAATTTATATGCCAATATAACCATCACAATGTTTGTAAGAGTTATCAACAAAATCGGTTTCCATGCAAATTTAACCCAATCCTGATATCTAACTTTACACAGCCCAAGTGCAGCTAAAAGAGTACCGGATGTGGGCCAAATATATTGTGTAGCGCCCTCTGCGTACTGATATACAACGACTATAAGCTGCCTGCTCATATTTATTATCTGACCAATCGGTTTTAAAATTGGCATAATCAGCATGGCCTTTCCAGTGCCGGATGAAACTAAAAATTCAAAAGCCATAATTGCGAAGAATAGGATTATTAAAATCCCAATTTCTTCTTTTCCTTCAAGTGCCTGAACTAACGTATGGATAGCGGTATCTATGATTTTAGCATTATTCATTAATACTAAAATTGCATTTGAAAATGCCAAAACAAAGGCTGCAGGAAGAATATTTTTTGCACCTTCCATGTAAATTTCGCATGCTTTATTAGGATTGATTTTGAATATAATTACAATAACAAACGTTAGAATCACATATAAAGATGTTATTTCAGCAATCCCCCAACCTAATTTAAGAGGACCATACCCCTGTAATATCACTGCAATAAGCAATCCTATTAATGCAACAGACCTCTGCCAAGTTAAGGGTAATGATTCGGATTCTTTTTGTGTTGACAATTGATTAATATATTCATCAGCAATTACACTTTTTGTGGGGTCTTTTCTAATTCTTTTGCAATACCATAATAAGTATGAAACGGTTACTATATAAAATAATGTCGAAGCCATCAATCTAAACGAAAAACCTGAAAATATCGGTATTCCTAATATTTCCTGTGATATTCCCACAGTAAACATGTTTAATGCACCACCGCTAAAACCTATAGCCTCTCCCAAGATACCTGCTCCCACTGCAGATACTTTATCATATCCAGCTCTAATCATTATACCTGCGGCTATTGGATATAACGGAAGACATCCATCCTGCATTCCTATATTCCCTAAAATTGTAAAAATTAATAAAATTACAGCCGGAAGTAAACTAATATGATTAGAGAACGTATTAACTAATTTTCCTACACCAGCCTCAAATGCACCTGTTGTCTGGAGAAATTCCAACGTACCACAAACCATTATTATTTGAAAAAATATTGACGCTGCATTCATAGCACCGTTATAAATTGCTACCCCGAAACCTAATGGGGAAGTTGGTGTCGGTTTTTCAACTGTATGATAACTATCAGGGTCCACAATTGTATTTTCTGTCACAGGATCAACAGTTCTTACATATTCTCCACTTGGCACGATAAATGACATAATTATTACCAATAACATCATTGACATTAATATTATATATACATGTGGCATTTCAAATCTCTTTTTCTTTATTTTAGTATGTTCCATAATCTCCCTTCTTTCTTGTTTTTAGCTCTAATAAGTTTTATATACTTTTTGCTTAATTCCCTTTTGACGTATTAAATTGTTCCTAAATCCACTAATTACTTAAGCTCATCGTTTATGAACAGAGTAATTGTTTCAAATGCAATATAATAAATTATAATTTTTCTATAGCTTTCTTTATTCTTTTCATACCTTCTTCAATGTTTTCGTAAGAATTTGCATACGCTAGTCTGACAAAATGGCGGCCTTTCTCGCCTTTGAATGCATCTCCGGGAACTAAGGCAACCCCTGCTTCTCTTATAATATAATCACAAAATTCATCTGAACTCATATTTAATTTATCAATACATAAAAAAAAGTAGAATGCTCCTTCAGGCTTGATGTAATCTATTCCATGTATCTGATCTAAATATCTTATAACTAAATCCCGTCTTCTCTTAAATTCTTTAACCATCATTTCAGTCCAAGATTTACCACTCTCATATGCCGCAACAGCGCCATATTGGGCAAAGGTGCTTGGTTGCGTAGTCATGTTCTGGTGAGTCTTGCATAAATACCTTGTTATCTCAGGCCGAGCAATCGTATAACCAACTCTCCAACCGGTCATTGAAAATGCTTTTGAAGTAGTATTTACTATTATAGTTCTTTCTCTCATTCCGGGTATAGTAGCTATGCTTGTCCACTTCTGATCAAAATAGAATTCACTATAAGCATCATCAGATACAACGAATAAGTCATTCTCAATAGCAATTTGAGCTATTTTCTCCAAGTCTTCTCTTGACAATATAGCACCGGTAGGATTATTTGGACTATTAATTAATATCATTTTTGTTTTATTTGTTACTTTTCTTTTCAATTCATTAATATCTAGTGAATAGTTATCTGAAAACTTAAGAGGCACCTCTACAGGTATAACCCCTGCTAAAAAAGCTTCATCAAAGTATGCTGGAAAGCACGGCGTCAAAAATATGATTTCATCTCCAACATCAAGTAATGATATCATAGAATTTATTAATCCTTCTACTGCTCCAACTCCTACAACTATTTCATTATAAGGATTTACTTCAATTCCGATTGTTCTTTTAATATTGTCTGCGATTGCAGCTCTAAGCTCTTCAACTCCTGAAATATCGCTATAATGCATTTGGCCAGCCTTAATTGATTTAATTAAAGCTTGTATTGCAACTTCTGGAGAACCAAAATCAGGCCTTCCAATTTCCAAGTGGATTATCTTTTTACCTTCTTTCTCCATTTTATCGGCTTTGCTTAAAATTTCTCGTATTCCTCCAGTAAATGGAATATTACTCATTCTTTTGGTTGGTAATTTCATCACATGACCTCCTTCATATTTAAAAATGGTTTATTTGATGAAGTGGTTTTTCTGACATAATGATTCTCCTCGCTTCTTCTGCTGCCTTTATTCTTAATTCTTTAAAGGAATCTAAAGAATAGAATCCAATATGTGGAGTAATAAATAGGTTATCTAACTCTAAAAGCTGATTATCTACTTCTGGGGGTTCTATCTCTGTTACATCTAATGCAGCCCCTGCAATCTTTCTATTCTTTAAAGCCTTATACAATGCTATTTCATCAATCAGTTGTCCTCTGGCAGTATTTACTAAATATGCAGATTCCTTCATAGAAGACAATAATTCATCATTAACAAAGTGATAAGTTTCTTTAGTATTTGGCATATGCAAAGAGATAACATCGGATAATTTAAATAATTTATCCATGGAAACAAGTTCTACACCATATTCCTTTGCTATATCAGATGAAACATATGGGTCAGAAGAAATAATATTTCTGAATAAACTCTTGGTTTTCTTAGCAAGAGCTCTTGAAATACCGCCAAATCCTGCTAAGCCCAGAGTCATATTTTGCAATCCCCTTGACAGAGGCAATACTTTCGGACTATCTATATGCCAAATACCATTTTTCACATCTGAGATATAATTCGGAATTCTTTTTACCAAACTGAGAATTAATCCAAGAGCTAAATCCGAGACCTCAGAAGAACAATAATCAGGTACATTACATACAATAATTTTGTTTTCTGTTGCCGATTTTATATCTATGTTATCAGCCCCAACGCCACGTCTGATAATTGCTTTACAATTGCTCAATCTGTTTATTGTATCTCGCTTAATTTCAGGATTAGCTAAGATTAGGACACTAATTTCCTTAAATCTTTTTTCTATTTCTTCTTCTGAATTGAAAAACTCAACAACCGTATCAGTTCCTTTTAAAATTTCCTTCTCTATATCTATTTCATCTTGTTTCATATAACTGAAAATTGCAATTAATGATTTCATGACATGCCTCCTTTTTTAATTATTAAGCTGTTTCTCCGCCATCTAATGGAATATGCTGTCCAGTAATATATTGAGCTTCATCAGATGCCAAAAATACATATAATCCAGCTACCTCCTCAGGCTTTGCGTGCCTTTTCATAGGTATGCCCTCATTTACTTTTTGTAACATTTCTTCTGTATATTCTGCTCTTTGCATTGGAGTCAATACATATCCCGGACAAACAGAATTTACTCGAATATAAGGAGCGTATTCCAAGGCCAAAGTTCTTCCAAGCAATATAACACCGGCTTTGGAAGCATTATAATCTGCATAGAAAGGATGTCCTTCCATTCCATTCGTTGAAGCTGTGAAAAGTATTACTCCTGATTTTTGATCCGCCATTCTCTTCAATGCTTCCTTTGCACATAAGTACATCCCGCCCAAGTTTATATCCAACACTCTTTTCCATTGTTCATAAGTTGTATCTTTAAATAAATTTCTTATGCTAATTCCCGCATTGGAAACAAGAACATCAATACCTCCTATAAGTTCATCAGATCCTAAAAAACCATTTCTTACACTTTCTTCATTTGAAACATCTACCTCTTCCCCTCCGATTAGTTCCGGGTTACTTAAAAGAACTTCTTTTAAAGCAATTTTGTTTACATCAAAAATTACAACTTTTGCTCCCTCTTGCGCAAACCGTTTAGCGGTAGCAAAACCTATACCGCTTGCCCCTCCTGTTACAATTACTCTTTTGCCTTTTAAATCTTCGTATTTAGCCATACTCATCCTCCTGTTCATTAAATAAATAATATTATGCAAAATATTTTGAAATTTTAGAGCAAAGTCTTACCATCCTCACCTCCTGAAACTTTATATATAAGATCATTCCCATAACCAACTTTAATCCTGTAATAGCCCTCTAAGTATTTATCGACTGCAGGGTCACCTGTATATACAAAAAGCGGATTTCCTCTTAACTCGATAATCTTGCTATTTGATGATATAATTATTATATTTTCTTTTTTAATTCTAGATATTACTCGAGAGCTGATCTGCTGATTGCCCCTCCCCAGCAGATATCCCTGACCGCCTGTTGGCGCAATAACCAGTTTACAAACACGTTCTAAATCAATGTCTAAAATATCGCTTTCATTGCAATCCAGTTTCACTATTTTTCTATCTCTAATTATATCTACTCCGAGAAGGCTGTTGGGTAAGTTCAATTCCTCCATTATTGCTCTCGTTGTAGTCCCCGGTCCTATAACATAATAAACACCTTCCAGCATATTATCTATAATATCAAGGGCAATCGCTTTCTGGCTTTCTTCATCTCCTAAAGGAGTCGGAGATTTTTTATTCTGCAGCAGTCTCTTTTTATACGGAACCTTCAAATATCCGAACAGACGCGTTACCACCCTATTATTTCTGAATTCTTTTTCGTCAATATCAATGACCTCTTCATCTTTCAAGCATAAATTACCGTTTTTTAAATACATAAGAGCCAAATCACCCGCTAATTCCGGAGTGTTGGCATAAACAGGAGAATGGATTTTCACCCCTGTGGGAATTCCTAAAGCAGGAATTCTAATTTCCACGGCCTTATAAATATCTCTTGCAGTACCGTCACCACCTGCGAAGAGTATCAATTCAACGCCTAATTTCTCAAAAATCCTTGCGGCATTTATAGTATCACGGTAATTTGTAAAATTTCCGGTCTTGTACACAATCTTATAGTTAAATCCCAAAGATTTACATTGAATTTCTCCCATATCATTTGATGAAGTCAGTATCAGTAAATCATCTTTCAACGGAATTAACTTTTCTAATGCTTTCAAGGCTTTGCATGGAGCCTCCCTAACAGCTCCAAGTTTAACAGCCTTATTTAAAGTAATCGCTCCGTCTGTTCCTTTCAGCCCTACCTTTCCACCCATACCGGATATCGGATTTATAATTAAGCCAATAGTTTTCATATTACATACCTGGCTAATCAGTCTTAGTTTTTCTTAGATATACTCTCCACGTCGGACACCACTCATCAGGATCATCGAGGCTCGATTCATCAACCTGATGAATTGTACTATTGTTTGGAGCACTATGAATTATCTCGGGATTATTATAGGCTTCATCCAATATGTGATGTATTGTCTCTATATACTCGTCCAAATCTTCCTTAGACGGAGATTCTGTTGGTTCCAGTGTTATAGGTTCGGGAATATAAAAGGGATGATGGCTTGACCAAATATGCGTTCCGAAGTCCATTACTCTTCTTGTAATATCTTCAATACCTATTCCGGTATCCTTAGTTATCTGTTCCATTGAATATCTGGCTTGCTCGATTCTTTGAATATTTACATCATATGGAACTGTAAGGCCTTTATACTTCAATAACTTTTTAATTAAATAAACATTATTCAAAACTGCAATCTTTGCAACCTCATACAATCCTTCAGCGCCCATGCTCATAATCCAAGAATATGCTTTTAACACTACCTGGGGTGTTCCAATAAAAGACTTAACTTTTCCAATGCTGTTTTTAATATTATAGTTTAAATAATATTTCTTCCCGTCAAAATCAACCAACGGTTTCGGCAAAAGATCTTTCAATTCCTTAATGACTCCGACAGCACCTGAACCGGGCCCTCCGCAGCCATGAGGAGTTCCAAAAGATTTGTGAAGGTTAAAATAACACATTTGAAAACCTGCTTCTTTAGCTCTCGCCACTCCAAACAAACCATTTGCATTAGCTTGATCATAGCAATTCAGACCACCGGCTTTAGTAACTAAATCAGTAAATTCCTTTATCCTTGGGTTAAATATTCCGGTATCTTCCGGATTGGCTGCGACAAATGCAGCCGTTCTATTGTTCACCGCAGCCTTAAATGCCTCATAATCAGGATGACCCTTCTCATCCGTCATAATCTTAATAATCTTATAACCTTTTAACGCAGGAGCCGCCGCGTCTGACGGATGAGAATATATAGTCGTTATGATTTCATCCCTTTGCTCCTCTTCACCGCGTAACCTATGATACATCCTGACTATTGAAGCCATAGTCATAGTAGCTTGAGAACCTCCTCCCGGCTGAAAACTGAAATAATCCATACCGGAAATCTCTCTCATCATTAAATCGGTTTTATACATGATTTCCAATATCCCCTGGACAGTACTCTCATCCTGTAGGGGGTGCAATTCAGTCATCTTTTCGGAATCGGCAATTTTGTTATTTATTGTCGGATTATATTTAACAGTACATGTGCCTTGTCCGATTTCAATATTTATATCACCTCCCAAAGTTTCCTGTGAAAGCCTCAAATAATGCATGAGAACTCTCTTTTGATTTATCTCAGGCAAATTAGGCAGTTTCTTTCTTCTCACAGATTGGGGAAGTTTAGATATCCCATCTCCTACCTGTCTTTCAATGGCTTCCTCGGTTTGAGGAACTATTATCCCCCTTTCGCCTTTATGCCCTAGCTCATTTATAATTGGTTCATTCCACCTGGCCTGATGGAAATCTCTGATTTTAGAATTTCTAATAATTCGCTTCATCATATCATCCCTTTCTGCTGTCTATCCTCTGACTATTTTTTTTATTTCATTGACTAAGGTATCAATATCCTCTTTTAAATGAACCTCTGTTACGCAATATAGCGCCGCTTGTCCTAATTCAGGGAATTCTTCAGAAAGATCTTTTCCACCGAATATGCCTTTTGCTAATAATTTTTCATTTATTTCTTTAACGGTCTTATTCGTATCATTGAAATCAACTACAAATTCCTTAAAGCTTACATTACTGAATTTAGAACCTTTTACACCTTCTATCTTAGTTAATTCTTCTATGGCATATTGAGATTTCTGCATAATATTTTTCCCTAAATCAAACATTCCATGGGGACCCATTAATGAAAGATAAACCCCTGCAGTAATACCGTATAATGCTGTTTGAGTACCTACATACTCCTTTCCTTTTTCTCTTAAATTTCCAAAGGAAGTCCTTTCATATGCTATATCCCCAAATCCGTATTCTCCTTCTTTTATAGTTGGCGCGATGCCAAATAATCTGGAAGGAAACTCAAGTACAAATTTCTTTTCATCTCTTGTAGCAATAAATCCAGATTGCCCTCCCCCATAATTCATATGCATTCCTAAAGGCTGTAAATCTCCACAAATTATATCTGCTCCATATGCTGACGGAGTCTCCATTACACCTAAGCTGCTTGGATCAACTCCTACAACTGAAAGTGCTCCGGCATCGCGGGCAACCTTGGAAATTTCATTTCCTTGTTCTTCAATGAACCCTAAATATGAAGGATTTTCAAAGTAAACTGCGGCAGTTTCATCAGATATCTTATTTTTTAAATCATTCATATTAATCATTCCGGTTTTTGTATCATAGTCAACTAAAATAATATTTACTCCGGGATCACAATAATTCTTAATTATATCCAGCTTATCCCTGCTAATAGTTCGGACTACTAAAGCATCTTCCCTGGAAGTTATTCTTGATGACATTCTCAACGCAGTTGCCGCAGCCTGCGCCCAGTCAAAAGTAGGAACATTCACCACATCCATATCTACAAGCTCGGCAACCAATGACTCATATTCAAACAAGGCTTGAAACCTTCCATGGTCATTATAAGGTTCTCCGGCATATCCCGAAAGGAATTCTGCTCTATTAGCTATCTCATCGCAAATAGCCGGAACATAATGCTGCCAGCAGCCTGCCCCTAAAAAATTTATATATTCATTGGAAGATATATTTTTTCGTAACAGTTTCTCAACTTCTCTTTTCAATTCATATTCTGAAGTATATGGTTCAGGTAAGTTTAATTTTCTTTTAAACCTTAATTCTTCAGGAATCTCACTATGTAAATCCTCTAAATTTTTTAAACCTATTTCCCTTAACATCTTCTTTTGTACATCCTCATCTGAGTTAGGAATATACGGATGATTTCTAAATCCATGATTTGTCATACTTGGTACCTCCTATTAAAATTTATGCAATTCCTTCACTTTCAACAACAAGTGCGGCGCCTGCTATTCATAATGCTAAATCATTATATAAGCAATTTTTACACTTCCTCCCTTCACAGTACAATGTGTATCAGCTTTATCACCACTTTTTAGTTCCCCGGGCTTCCAGTCCGATTCCTGAAACATATTCAGATATAACTGTCATTTTACCTGTCAAAGATAATTTATCTTTGACTATAATATTACGTCGCATTTTTTATACCAATATTTTAGTTTATACTTTTTTTATTAAAAATTTTTATATGCTATATTCCAATGTTTTTTGAAAATTTTTAATTTTCTTTTCCGGTAATGTGATAAAATAATCATATATAATTGCCATTTAAGTCAAATTAATTGTCATATTTGTCAAATAGGAGGGATATCATGATTTTAAAAGACATCAGGCCGAGCCTGGATAATATCGTTTCAACAATGTCAAATCTAACAAATTTAGAATATGCAATTTTTGATGCCGATTCACATTTAATTACGAGTACAAGGACCTATCTTAAAAGGAAAGGCCGAACTGTTCATTCGGCTTCTATTGAAGAGGTTTTGACTCAAGGCAACATTGTAGTTAATAAGCCCGGCCATATGAAATCATGTATTGGATGCAGATTTGTGAATAATTGTCCTTCTACTATTGAAATATTATCTTGTATAAAAATAAATAGCATTCCAATAGGTGTAGTCAGTATGACTTCTTTTTCTCAAGAAAGACATGTCACGATAGAAAAGAACATCAGTAATTATGTGGAAATTATAGACTACATTTCTAATTTAATATCTATGTTCGCTTCAAATGAATCTTCAAAAAAAGATTCTCAAATATTACATAATGCCATAGATGAATTAATTACAAATGAATATGAATATTTTTTGCTAATAGACGCAAATGGGATGTTGATTTATTGTAATAAAGGAACTAATGAACTGCTTCCATATTGTGATCTATTTGCTCAATCTATATATCAAATATTACCAAAAGATGTTTCGGATTGGATTTTATCCGTTAAAAAGCCTATAAAAAGATATTTTAGTCTCAACACATTTAACGGATTAATATACGTATCACCATTAACATCTTATGATGAGGTAATCGGCTACTCTTTAAAATTCGAAAAAGATAAGGTATTATCTGTATCTACAAATTTTAATTATCTTGAAAAAATAATATCAAATGATAATATTATTAATGAAATTAAAAGAAAGATTATAAAATTGTCTACCTCATCATCATCGGTCCTTATAACCGGAAAAACCGGCACCGGTAAAGAAATGATTGCCGAGGCCATCCATTATACAAGCAATCGGAAAGATAATCCATTTATACCAATAAATTGTGCAAATATCCCAGATTCTTTATTCGAATCAGAGTTATTTGGATATGAGGAAGGAGCTTTTACGGGAGCTAAAAAAGGCGGTAAACAGGGAATATTTGAACTGGCCAATAGCGGAACAATATTTCTTGACGAAATCGGAGAATTGCCCCTATATCTGCAGGCAAAACTACTTAGAGTCCTTCAAAACCATACAATACAAAGACTTGGAAGTATAACACCTATACCTATTGACATCAGAGTTATTGCTGCAACTAACAGAGATTTAGAAGAAATGATTGAAGAAAATAAATTTCGTGAAGACCTATTTTATCGCTTAAACGTGATTCAAATACACTTACCTCCTCTAATCAAAAGAATAGGTGATATAGAGTTATTATCAAATCATTTTATAAATGTATATAATAAGAGACTTAATAAAAAAATTAGCTCTTTATCGGATGAGGCTTTAGAAACATTAAAATCATATAGCTGGCCGGGAAACATTAGAGAACTGGAAAATTGTATTGAATATGCCTTAAATATGGAGGAAACAAAAATAATACAGGTTAGTAGTCTGCCTACTAGAATTACACACTATGTTAATTCTAACTCAAATATAAAAGATAGGGTTTCAGAAACCGAGTATCAATTAATAATAAATGCCTTAGATAAGAATGGATGGGATGTCAAAGGGAAAGAAAAAGCTGCAAAGGAGCTTGGTTTAAGTCTAAGAACTCTTTATAGAAAATTAAAAATGTAGTTACGCATTATTTATATACAAAAAAATCTCCTGTAAATATTAGCAACAGGAAAGAGAATTTGTTTTCACAAAAACACAGATTATTTTATACTACTCCTAAATATAATAAAATTTTATGCACTTAACTAAATAAAGTTTAGTTATTATCTGATATTATAGCAAATATCTGATGATCTTGCCATTGGCCATTAATTTTTACACCTTTTTGTTCTATACCTTCTCTATGAAAACCTGCCTTTTCTAATACTCGCATTGAACCTATATTGCTTAACATTACGCCTGCCTCAACACGATGTAGGTGTAATTCATTAAACGCAAATTCTACTACCAAAGAGACCGCTTCCGTGGTATATCCATTACCATTATATTGTTTATCCAATGAATAACCAATCAAACATTTCTGGAGTGAACCTCGAAATATATGAAAAATGGATATATCACCTACCAATTTTCCGTTATCTTTTAAGCATATACCAAAAGAATAGGCTTTATCTTCTTCTCTCTGCTTTACTGAATCACTGATATATTTACGTGTTGAATCAATTGTGTAAAAGTCATCGTCAAAAGTTGGCGAATACTTCTGAAAAAACTCACTGTTCCTTAAATGTAAATCAAGTAAAGCTTCTGCATCTGTATCTTCAAAAAAGCGAATAAAAATTTTATCACCCGTCAGGCTCATATTAATTTTACCTCCTATATATAAATACAATATAAATTTTTGTTACATAATAAATTATAATTTTGAATCAAATTAATGTAATCATAGCATATCCTGTACATAATAACAATTACCATCTTAATAAAGCTCTACTTCCTCATTTCACTACCAGTATTCAGACTAAGATACTCTTCCAATCCATCTATTATTGAATCCACTATCTTATTTTGATAATCCTCTGTTAGCAAAAGTTTTTCTTCGTTTTTATTAGATAAAAATCCACACTCAATTATTATTGCCGGCATTTTTGTCTGATTCAGTACAATTAAATTTTTTCTTTCTATTATTCCCTTATCCTTAGCTCCGGTTCCATTAACCATTGAATTCATCATAATTTGTGCCAATTCATTATTGTTTAAATCCCCAATTGTACTTTCTCTATTTGGATAATAAAGTACCTGAACCCCATCTACAGAACTATTATTTTCCATAGAATTGCAATGAATACTAATAAATACCCTAGCCCTCTTTTTATTTGCTGTCTTCGCTCTTAACAGATTGTCCACATATTCATCACTATCTCTGGTTAAAATAACTTTATAGCCATTTGACTTTAATTTTTTCTTTAGCTTTTTAGAAATCTCTAAATTGACTTCTTTTTCATAATTACCGCTAAACCCGATAGTTCCCGGATCTTTACCTCCATGCCCGGGATCAACTACTATTACTCTCTTCGAAGATTTAAAATTTCTATCTATAAAGGGAATGCCCTTTATAATAATCAATATAACTAAACCCAGTAAAATGGTCAAAAATACTACTCTCTTTTTCCTAAACAACATTCGTCCCCCCACCTATGAACACTGCATAAACTACTTTTATATAATTTTTTTCTTATACTATTACATATATTTGAAATAAAAATATATATTATTAAAATATAAACTAAAATAAATAGATAGTTTAAATCTAATAATATATCTATTGGTTTAAATATCTCAGACAGTTAGATATTATATAGATTACAGATAATATTAATACTATCCTGAATTTCTTATATACTGCGATAATAAGGGAACTAAAGACATGATAATTCCGGTACTGCTTATAACTCTTGCTTGTCTTGGCACACAATCATCCCCATACAAATATATCATAAACATATCACATTCCTTAAAACTTATCAAACAAAAAGAACCGTCCCCTTTGCTTCAATTTATGCTTTTTCATCAATGGATAGCATCACTATCATGGAAAGCATCAGGTACACACTCACTACCATAATTTCAAAAATAATGGTCGAATAGGGGTGAGGGTAAAAATGCATTGCTAAAGTTACCAGAAACCTTGTAGGGAAATATAATCCAAGCCATACAGATATTTTATAGAAACTCTTTCTGAAAATAGCAGATGTTTCATTCCCGTTTTTTTGATATGCATATTCAAAACCACCGACCAACGCCACAAATGGTATGATACTTAAAACAACAAAGAAAACATTTTGTAGGATGATAGTAGCCATAATTTGCATCAGCAAAACCATGACCTCAAGCGTAATCAAATATATCATTATTTGCTTTAGGTTATTTTCTTTCGTCTCCTTGAGTTTTGGCAAGTCATTATCACTTTTAAAATCATCATTCAACAAATAGTCGGTGGTAACATTAAAAAGTTTGCTGAGTTGTAAAATATTTGATGCATCAGGTGTGGCAGACCCATTTTCCCAACGAGAGATTGCTTGACGAGATATATTCAGTTTTTCGGCCAAATCCTCTTGAGACATACCATGTTGTTTCCTTAAAATTATAATCTTATCTGATAATTTCACAATAAAATCCTCCTTTGTTTTGGTAATTTTATTGTAGTTAAAATCATGCTAAAATACTACCACATAAGCTTTACAATACCGCAACTAGACTTTACATTGCTTAATTTTGCGGTTTTTTCATATCAAAGGAAGAGTCAAATTCCTATTTGTCTAATAGCTTATAAATCATTCATGTTTCACTACTCTACTTTTCTGTAATATATAATATAATTCATCCACCGATTTATCAACTAAAATTTTCATTTTTCCTATGTCATCTATATTTTACCCTATTTTTAAGGGTCAAAAAACGGTGTTTTTACTCCGATTTTTGACCCAATTTTTGTCCTCAAACCACTATATGTTGTGGTTGAACCCTACCTTTTCTCCTTATCGCCACAATGCGTCATCATTATTATACTCTCAACGTGCGTATCTTTATCCCACAAAAGTTCCTGCACTTCTTCTCCGTCTTTAAAGACAGGAAAGTTAAAGAAAATCGACTTTAATGGTACTTCTGTTTCATCACGAGGATATATCTGAATTTCTTTAATCAAGGACGATACAAGAGCTTTCCGTTCTTCATCATTAATTCTATCGTACATTTTTTCAAAGTTAATCATCAATCTGTAAACATTGTCTAATGTGATAGCGTTCATTTCCACAGAACGTCGCTTTAGCTTTGCATCTTCAATTTTTTCTTCTAATTCCACCATTATATCATACAGCCCATCTAATCGAATAGTCATATCATGCAGCTTTCTCTCCCTATAACGGGTATCTTCAGGTAAGGTATCAATTTCATTCTCCAAACGTGCTTTGTTCAAGTCAACCTCTCTGAGCTTGCTTTCGTAATTCTTAATCTCCCTATCAATTGTTGTTGTATCAATTTGAGTGCCTATTCTTGATTTAACTTCCTTAGCAAAGGTTTTATTGCTAACCAATTCTTTAATTGAGGCAATAACAAGCGGCTCAATTTCTGTTTTTTTAAGCATTGCTTTATAAGTACAGCTTTTTCCTCTGACCATTCTATTACGACTACATACATAATAATATACTTCTTTGTATGTACCATCTTTATTTGTCCATGCGTGTTTATTGGTATACATCGGACCACCGCAAACTGGGCATCTCAAAAGCCCTGTGAGTAAATGTGACCGATCCTTGCCCACTTTTGATGGCTGCTTTATTCCAGTTTCTATTCTTTTTTCACGAACCTTGTTCCATAATTCCTCGCTGATGATAGCCTCATGCTTACCATCCGCAACAATATACTCTTCTTGCCACGCTTGCCGGTATTGATTTTTTGTACCCTTCACTTTTTCCCTTGCCCGTCTGCCAAAAGCAATTTTTCCATAGTAAACAGGGTTGTCTAAAATCTGCCTAACCAAATGACCACTCCATTCGCTAAGTTTCCCATTCTGCCTTTGAATTTTCTTAATACCTTGTAGGTTAAGATATTGGGCAACACCGCCGTAACCCATTTCCGTATTAGCAAACTTATCATATATTATGCGGATAACCTCCGCTTCTTCTTCCTGAATGAATAAATTTTTATCTTTTAAATAATAACCATAAGGAGCAAAACCACCATTCCAGCCACCTTGTCTTGCTTTTTCCTTACGACCATTCATTGTCTGCTCAATAATATTTTCTCTTTCAATCTCGGCAACCGCTGAAAGCACCGATATGAGGAGTTTTCCACTTGCCTGTGATGAATCTATTCCTTCTTCAATACAGATAAGATTTATCCCATAGGATTGTATAAACTCTAAAGAATTTAGAATATCTGCTGCATTTCTCCCGAAACGGGATAGCTTATACACCAGTATGTAATCTATTTGTAAGCCATTTTCTATATCTGATAACATCTTTTTAAAGGCAGGTCTGCCCTCAATGGATTTTCCGGATTTACCTGCATCTTCATAGATGTCTACTACTATCATTTCTTCTCTATCTGCAAAGCGTTTTAAGCTACTTCTCTGACCATCTAAGCTAAATCCATCAACCTGCATTTCTGTGCTGACACGAGGATATAAAACACATTTCATGCCACTTCTGTTCATAAATAAAACCTCCTTTTCTGATTAAACAAATGGAAAATATCCTATGTAACGTGCTGTGAATTACACAGCACAATCTATTTCTTCTAAAATCTCAGCTCCATACTTTTCTACTACACTCACTATGGTATTTATGAAAGTGTTATATGCTTTTGACCCAGAGGAGCAAGCTGTTCCTTTTGGAATAAATTCTTTTTCCGTTAAATGTTCTGATTCGTGCTTGATATTTTCCATCTGTAAACACCTCCGTGATTACATGCCTCCATTATAAATAGGTTTTAAATTTATGTGAAATGTATCGATTTTCTATTTCAACTCAACATCTTTAGAAAAGCAAAAAAGACATAATTATAGGCTCTCCAATCCTACACTGATTGAGAGAGCCTTATTGATACAAGAAATTTCTTCCTCGCTTATTCTTCCTATATATTTTTTCAACCGTCTTTTATCTATTGTAGTAATCTGCTCTAACAATGCCATTGATGGAATGGATAATGCAGAATGAGAACTTAGTTGGCAATGAGTGGGCAGTCTTGCTTTGTGATGAATTTGTCCTGTGATTACTGCTACAATAACCGTTGGACTAAATTTATTTCCTATATTATTTTGGATAATCAGAACTGGTCGGTATCCTCTTTGTTCAGCTCCAATTCCATTGTTTAGATTGGCACAGAAAATATCTCCACGCATAATGCAGTCATTCATATACTCCATCTCCTTTCAAATCAGGTGCAATAACTGTATTAGCAAATGTATATAATTTTTAGTAAAATCGGACGGCTGTTGGCACAGCTCCACGGGAATTTCACCCTTTCGACGGTCTGCCGAAACCCTACCCATTGCCTGCGACGCTTTTAACGC
>ENA-UOOK01000056-UOOK01000056.1-fermentation-metagenome-genome-assembly--contig:-NODE-56-length-116220-cov-9.872836_pt1 | contig 116220 bp, 96 predicted proteins | sample MGYA00245777_ERZ724023 | MGnify/ENA primary metagenome ERZ724023 (study PRJEB28704, sample SAMN03018312) | fermentation metagenome | biome: anthropogenic terrestrial biome; feature: soil; material... | reverse complement strand
AGGTCGAGTTCAAATGTGTGTCGCAACTCGATATGCGACTCATCAAGAGGTCGAGTTCAAATGTGTGGAACTCCATTCGGAAGAATGGAGTTCCTTTATTGATGGGGGACGAAGATGGATAACGGACATTTTTATTATATTATAGACCAATATTTTATAGATTTTCCCGATCCAAAGTTAATGCAGAACAAGGAAACAGTTGCTGGACAAGTACATGATCGGCCTTGTTTTTATGCATTTAAAGATTCTTCTACAGGTCTATATTGGATGATTCCGTTTTCCTCTAAGGTTAATAAGTTCAGACAATATTACAACAAAAAAATGCAGAAATATCATCGCTGCGATACGATAACATTCGGTAAAGTTTTAGGACACGAAAAAGCATTTTTAATTCAAAATATGTGTCCAATATCATCAAAGTATGTGAAAAATGAATACATAGATAGTCGAGCTAATGTTCCTGTTCGCATTGATGGTGCATTTGAAAAGGAACTTATGGGAAAAGCAAAGAGGGTCTTAGCACTTCAGCGAAAAGGAAATAAATTGATTTTCCCTGATGTATTGGCTATTGAAGCTACTTTACTTAAAAAATAAAAAATATCATTTACTAAATATGAAAATCGGATAAATCTCTGCGATAATGATTATTATCCATCCCCCAAATTTGTTGGAGAATATAGCCCAATCTGTGGGCTCACCACCTACAACATTACACATATTCTGAAATTCCCAAATTGCCTCAGGATATATTATAAGTCCTAATCCCATGAAAACCAAAATACAAGTTACTATAAATGGAAGTATATAATTTGAAAACTTGGGGGCATCATTATTCATCTGAATAACTTTAGAAATTAATTGCACTTCTAAAGGACGATAATCTCTATCGTCAATAGAGGCATAAACATATGGAAATTCTGAAACATATTCCTCGCCATTTGACATTGTAATAATGCTTCCCTTATTAACCATATCACTGCCATCGTAGTTTATTGTCTTTCCATCATATGTTACATTAAATCTTACAATATCTATCCCATAATAATTATCCGATGGTAGGGTTGTATCTGTCATAACTAGCTTGTTTTTATGACTATCCTCCATTACCATAACATTTTCATTTTTTGAGACGAGTTTAAACTTTTCTCCATCATAAGTGAATGAGCATCTAGAATTGTTAACCATAATAAGAATAATTATATTGAAAATAATTAAGAAGCATACTAATGCCCAATAAACTTTAGCTTCGCCATACTTTTCGCATATTTTCTCAATCATTAATCCTACCCCCAAAATATAAATTACTATTTCTTATAGGTATATATATAAATATTATATATCTTTTTAGCTTATATTTATTATATTTATAGACCAATATTCTATAGATTTTCCTGACCTAAAGTTAATTTATAAATTCATCGAATGTCATGCAATCGGATTTTTTTAATAGCGTTTCAACTGCTGCTAGCAGTCTACCGTCTTTTACCATATCCAAAAGTGCATAACCCCAACCCGGAAAATTATTTCGTTGGCAAGCAATGTGAAGTGAGGTCAGCAGGCAAACCACATTGTCAACAACGGCTTCATACTCATCAAATGCACCATATGCGGAAAGGAACGCTGCTCTTGCTTCTTCGTTACCAAGCTGCCCACACACATTTCGGATATCTGAATATACATATCCTTTGCCCAGCATATTATAATCAAATATCAGAGCAATAGAGCCATCCCGCGCCACTGCAAGATTAGTAAAATGAAAATCATTGTAGGTGAGGGTTCGCGGAAGGCTCACGGCGGCAGTATGGATTTGAGCGAAATGCTCCTCAACCAACCGCCAAACGGGCAATTCTCTTGTACCGGTTTTTTCCTGAATGGCTCTCAGGTTTTCAAGATTTAGGCTGTCACACTCATCATAAAGCGGATATATATTTGCATACTCACGTCCATTTTCATGAAGCGTCTTGTACCAGCGAGCAATAAGCTTAGCAATTTCGGGGTCGTTTATATCTTCCACAGTACCTAACCTATAGGTGCTATGTTCTATATCCTCAATCAGAAGCGAATATTCTGTGTAAGCAATGACTTTCAGCGTCTGGATACCCAACGAGGATAGAATTTGATAATTGGTTATTTCACGGCGGTATTCCGGCTTGTCAAAACACTTCATTACATAGCTATTAGCTTCAGTCGTTACGCGCCAGACCGAAACACCATCTTTATTACGAATCAATGTAAGGGTATTAAATGGTATCCCCATGTGCTTTAATTCAGATTCTGCTAAGCGTTGCACAGTGTTTGCCATTTCACAATCCAATACATCCGCAAACCGCTGAATCACAGCATTATCAATACTTTTGTCTTCCTTTTTGTTGGTCATTATTTGAATGGCTTCGTTTAGGGTCATAGCATATCCTCGCTTTCTCTTCGCTTTATATTAACTTATAGCTATTTTTTACCTTCTGCATAATATATCCAATTATATCATTTAACCATTCTAACAACAATTATAATATTTATTAATGCGAGATTTTCGATTTGAATTTTTGATTTGGCTATAAAGCTAAGAAATTTGACGGTCACAGATAACATCGTATTGAGACAATTTTCCACTGTATTAAAGCAGTGGAACTTCCGAACGAAAATTAAAAAAAGCATAGCCGATATTTCTACCGACTATGCCGAATTTTTCAAGACAATTAAGTCCCTTGGGCGTGCCGCTTTAAGTAAGCTTTTTATTTACAAGCAATATATGTTATAGTAATGTACATTATATTTACTTTTTGTTTTCTGCAACTTCAATTCTAACTACTCTTCTGCCCAGCCTCTTGCCTGAGCATTGGTGTATTATTGAATCTGCTGCTTTTTCAGATACATTTATAAATGTAAACTTTTCAAGTATATCTATGTCGCCTATATCGCTATTTTCCACATCTTTAGCCTTATCCAAAAACTGAAGTATTGTTTTAGGAGTTGCCTTATCCATTCTTCCAACAGTTAAAAATAATCTAACATAGCCTGAAGATTTGTTAATATTGCTTTCTTGATAGTCAAATCCTATTTCTTTATCAAGTACCATATACATTAAGGCTGCTGCAACATCGACTAGATTGTAATCCTCGTCGAGCTCTACAGCTATAGGTGCAAACCTCTTGTAGTCCTCTCCCTCAAGAGTTTCTTTTACCCTTCCAAGGAGGCTTTCATACTTTGATGAATATATTTCATCAATTGTAGGTACTTCTTTTCTTTTTATCTTGCATTTTGTGGTTCTTTCAATCTGCTTAAGAGTTCTATACTCTCTTGCAGTAACTAATGTATATGCAATTCCTTCCTTGTTTGCCCTGCCAGTTCTTCCTATTCTGTGTATATAGGATTCTGTATCTTGGGGAAGGTCGTAATTTATTACGTGTGATACATTCTCTACATCTATTCCTCTTGCTGCAACATCAGTAGCTACAAGGAATTCCAAGTTTCCTTCTTTAAACTTCTTTAGGGTATTCATCCTTTGATTTTGGCTCATATCCCCATGCATACCTTCTACATTATATCCTCTAGATTGCATGTTCTCAACAAGCTCATCAACACCTTTTTTGGTTTTGCAAAATATTATGGCTGTTGAAGGTTCATCAACATCAATTATCCTGCACAAAGATTCAAAGTGATCCCTTGGCTTTATTTCATAATAATATTGACTAACCGTAGATACGGTCATAGTCTTTTTTACAATTAGTATTTGCTTTGTATCAGGCTTCATATATTTTTGGGATAACTTTCTAATACTGCCTGCCATTGTAGCTGAAAAAAGCATTGTCTGCCTATTCTCATTTGTATGTTTAATTATCTCTTCTATATCATCTATAAAACCCATATCGAGCATCTCATCTGCTTCATCAAGAACAAGAAAATGAATATTACTTAAATCAATTACGCCTCTTCTTATCATATCAAGTACTCTTCCAGGTGTACCTACTATAATGTCCACACCTCTTTTTAAAGCCCTGATCTGCCTATCAATCGGTTGTCCTCCATAAACAGGCAATGACCTTATTTTCGTATACTTAGATATACGAACTAGTTCATCATTTACCTGAATTGCAAGCTCCCTTGTTGGGGTTATAATAATAGTATAAATCCCACCGTTTCCCTTTTTAAAGCTACTAATTATTGGTGCTCCAAAAGCAAGAGTTTTTCCAGTACCAGTCTGGGCTTGCCCTATAACATCAAAACCTTCTAAAACAACAGGTATAACTTCAGCCTGAATTTTAGAAGGCTCCTCAAATCCCATATCATCTATGGCTTTAAGTATTTTTTCATTAAGACCTAAATCACTAAATTTTATATCTATAATAAACAATCCCTTCTAAACAAAATTCAATCTATCTTATCATAGTATTATCATATTAACAAGTATTTATTATAGCAACCAGTTCAATTTCTATAACCGTTGCCTTTTAATTTTAGTCTATTGCGGCATTTTCACCTGCTACAAAACCTGAGGACCAAGCCCACTGAAGATTAAAACCTCCGCAGTCTCCATCTATATCCACCATCTCCCCAGCAAAATAAAGACCAGGTACTATTTTAGATTCCATAGACCTTCCGTCTATTTCATCAACGTTAACTCCTCCCGCAGTAACTTGAGCAAAGCCCCAATTATTATGCCCTATAACCGCAAATCTCCAATCTTTGAGCACACTAACAATACTTTTCCTATCTTTATTAGAAATTTCCCCTGATTTTTTATTTATATCAGTTATGCCTGCCGCCTTTAATACAACTGGAATAAGTCTTTTATTTAAAAATCCTACAAAATTAAAAGCTATGGTTTTATCTTTTCCTATGCTAAGCCTTTTTGTGATTATTTCATCAAGCTCATTAAATGGAATATCGTCAATTATTATCACTCTTATAAATACCTTTTCCCCATTTTTTAATGACTCAATTGCCGTCCTGCTAAGCTGCATAATGGGAGGGCCTGATATACCATAATCAGTAAATAAAATTTCTCCTGCCTCCTGCCTTTTAACCTTTCCATCTACCACTATCTGGGCTGTGCCATCAAATTTTACGCCTTGTATCTGTTTTAAAAAGTCTGATTTAAGTTTCAGTTGTACAAGAGATGGAAAAGGCTCTACAATTGTATGCCCCAAGCCTTGTGCTAATCTGTAGCCACTTCCGTCTGATCCAAGGTTTGGGCTTGCCTTTCCACCTGTTGCTAATATAACCTTATCACAAACAAACTGTTCTCCATCACGGGTAGTAATTTTAAACTTATTGCTTTTATCTATATTAACTACATCTGCATCACAAATAACCTCAACTCCAAGAGACTCAGCTTCATATCTTAATACATCAAGTACGCTTGAAGCTTGCAGTGATGCAGGGTATACTTTACCCCCATCTTCTATTTTTATGGCTATACCTAAACTCTCAAAAAAGTCTACTGTACCATAATAATCAAGCCTTGATAACGGCCCATATACAAACTCTGGATGCTTTCCATGATAATATGATAAATCTATATCAGTATTTGTAAGGTTGCATCTTCCATTCCCAGTTGCAAGTATTTTTCTTCCTACCCTATTTCCCTTCTCAAGTATTGTAACATCAGCATTACCCCTTACTGCATTTATTGCTGCCACAAGCCCTGCAGCTCCTCCTCCGACTACTATTACTTTTACTTTCATAAATACTCTCCTAACACAATATACTACTCTTTATTATACATTATTTTATATAGAATAATCTAAATTAAATAGCATATCGCTATATACAGGCATTGGCCAAAGCTTTTCATCAACAATTGATTCTAGTTTATCCCCTATATATCTTAACTTTTCCATCTGTACAAAAACAACATCTTTATAGTATGATGCCTTTTCATATAAATCTTCGCTAATATTTTTTGCATCCATTATATTTTTTTCTAGATTCCTTATTTCTTTATTAAAATCAGATATAAGGCCTGATACTTCTCTTAAAATCTCAGCTTCCTCACCAAGATCTATTTCAATCCCTGTATTTTTAACTTCATTAATTGACTCTGCAATTTGTCTTTGATACTTTATTGAAGCAGGCAAAATTTGTTTCTTTGCCATATCAATCATTGTAAGTGCCTCTATATTTATTACATTTATATATCCTTCTAATGCTATTTCATATCTAGACTCAAGTTCTCTTCTAGTAAACACTTTATGTTTTTCAAATAGATTTATTGACTTTTCACTAATTAGGGCTGGTATTGCATCAACAGTGGATGGTGTATTTTTAAGTCCTCTTCTTTTAGCTTCTTCTATCCATTCATCTGAATATCCATTCCCATTAAATATAACTCTTTTATGCTTTTTGACAATAGCTTTAATTATTTTTTGTACTTCTTCGTCAAAATCGTCTGCCTTCTCAAGCCTATCTGCTATTTGACTCAGCACATCTGCAACTATGGTATTTAAAACAGTATTAGGCATTGCAATGGATCCTGAAGACGGAACCATTCTAAACTCAAACTTATTCCCAGTAAACGCAAAAGGTGATGTTCTATTTCTATCAGACAAATCCTTTGGAAGAGGCGGCATTGTAGATACCCCTGTTTTCAAAAGTTCCTTCTTCCTAAAATCTATAATATCTCCATTACCTATTTTATCTAAAACATCTGTAAGCACTTCTCCTAGAAATATTGACACTATTGCAGGAGGTGCTTCATTTCCACCAAGCCTATGGTCATTTCCAGGAATGGCAGCAGACACCCTCAATAAGTCTGCATAATCATCTATTGCTTTTATTACTGCAGATATGAATAATAAAAAGCGGGCATTTTCGTAGGGTGTTTTCCCTGGCTTTAGTAAATTTTCCCCATTATCTGTAGCCATGGACCAATTGTTATGTTTACCAGATCCATTTACACCGGCAAAAGGCTTCTCGTGAAGCAGGCATGCAAGACCATATCTATTTGCAACCTTTCTCATGGTCTCCATTATAAGCTGGTTATGATCAGTAGCAACATTTGCAGAAGTAAATACAGATGCAAGCTCAAATTGAGCTGGCGCAGCCTCATTATGTTTGGTCTTCGCAGGAACTCCTATCTTCCAAAGCTCAATGTCTAGCTCCTTCATAAACTCTGCAACTCTTTCTTCTATCCTGCCATAGTAATGGCTTTCCATCTCCTGATCCTTAGGAGGCTTAGCTCCAAATAGGGTTCTCCCCGTAAATATTATATCTTCTCTCTGCTTATAATATTTTTTATCTATAAGGAAATATTCCTGTTCTGCACCTACAGTACTTATAACCTTTGTGGCATTAGTATTATTAAACAATTTAACAACTCTCATTGCTTGCTTTGAAAGAGCCTCCATAGACCTTAATAGCGGAGTCTTCTGGTCAAGAGCCTCTCCAGTATATGAGCAAAAGGCAGTAGGGATACATAAAGTAACCCCTGATGAATCCTCCTTGAGAAAGGCTGGAGAAGTGCAGTCCCATGCCGTATAGCCTCTAGCCTCAAAGGTTGCCCTTAATCCCCCTGAAGGGAAAGATGATGCATCAGGTTCACCTTTGACCAGTTCCTTGCCTGAAAACTCCATTATTACCTTTCCATCCTTAGTCGGAGTTATAAAAGACTCATGCTTTTCAGCAGTTACTCCCGTCATAGGCTGAAACCAATGGGTATAATGAGTAGCACCCCTTTCTATAGCCCAATCCTTCATTGCATTTGCAACAACCTCTGCAATTGATAAATCTAATGGCTCTCCTTCATCAATAGTTCTTCTAAGAGCTATATATGTGTGTTTTGGAAGTCTCGCCTTCATGGTAGAATCGTCAAACACATTACAACCAAAATATGTTCCTATAGTCTCCTGATTTATTTCAACATCGTTATCTTTATCGTCTTCATCATAAAATCTTTTTCTTGCTACCACCACTTTATATCCCTCCAAAAAACAAAAAACATAAAGCATTCTTAAAAATAAGACTTTTTAAGAACGCTTCTTACATTTCTATAAATTTATATAAAAATAGTACCATATTGTTTTTTTATATGCAATGTTTTTTCACTTCACCTTTATTATTTTCGTATTAGGAGAATTATATGCAACCTCTCCATACCTTAAAATATTTGCTTCATTTAATTTCTTATACTTTTCTCTTTCTTTTTCCCCTATAACAACATATGATACATTATACTTTTGTAAAATGCTTCGGATCGTTGAATTATCTTCAGATTCGTACAATAAAGATACCTCCATGGATCTTTTTTTGGGGTCTTCATACCCTCCTCTCCACAGCCATTCATGTACAAACCACCCTTGTATTGTTGGAAGTCCAGTTGCCATTGATATTCTCTCATAATCTGAATAGCTGTCTCCATCAGCTTCAACAATCACCTCTTGCTCTTTTACATTTTCATTAAGCCATCTAATTGCTCCATAATCATCAGCATATTTATCTTCCATAAATTTTAGCCCATCTAATTCCTTGTAATTTACAGGCTTTATGCTTCCATAATAGCCTTTTATTGCATGGTATGGGTAAAGCATTGGAAGCATTACCGTTATGCTAAATAAAGCCGTTAAAATCCTTTTTATATGCAATCTATTAATGCTTGACAAAATGCGAACTATTATATATCCAGAAATCAATGCAAACATAATAAAAGACTGATAGGTTAGCTTAAACATTGTGTTAGCCCTATGATAAGTCTCTCCATATATATCCACCACATAAAAGATCTCTGGTATTATAATAAGTCCTACAGCAGATATTATTAAAATAAGCACATATACATCACTTAAAAAATACCTTTTCCCTTTTTTAACAGCTTTAAACATAAACAATACAAAAAATACTGATAAAAACATTTGATATCCCCAAAGTACTAGAATCTGGTATAAGGGAGTTGTAGCATGGACAATTCCAATCCCTGATGTCATGCTTTTAAATTTTAAGGTATATGGAAGTATCATTGTCTGGGAAATAATGATTACCTTTAGCATATCTAATAATATCTTTTTTACTCCATGTAAAGAAAATTTATACCTATCAATATTGACATAACATAATATAAAAAAAGTCACAGTTAAATATATAATATAATCCCAGGTGCTTGTCATATAAGATATGGAAAGCAAAAATCCTATTAAAAATATTAATTTGTTTTTGTCCCATAGCCCTGCAATTAATACAAGCCCTATAGCAATATATGTTAACACAATGGGTATATCAAGAACATGCCCATGTAAATCTGATACCACAAATGAATATATAGGAAATTCGTGTATTGTTTTATCATTTGTAGGTGGGTTGTAACCTATATACCTTGTTGCTTCTGGATAATAATACTGCTCATATTCTCCTTTTAAAATGCCCATATTTTTGGCTATAGGTACCCCATAAGCATATATTGCCCCATGAAGATTACCTCCAAACGTTAATAGAATAGCTGAGATGAGTCCTGCCACAATTACTTTTGCGGGTCTATTATTTCCAGTTATAAATAACATATTTCCACCTATAGAAAAGGCAAGGCTAAATGTAAATGAAAAAATTGTAGCTATCATTAAATTATATGTTATTGCTGAATCAATTCCAGTTAGAAGAGTTAAGAAAGCGCACACATAATGGCCAAAATAATAATAGTTTATGCCTTCCCCTGCATACCATATATCCATGGGAGGCATATATTTAGACTTAAGGCAGGCATTTACAAATCCAAAGTCCATAAACTTTTCAAGTCCATGTATATTAGGCTGCATTCCTCTTACATAAGACCAAAATATAAGCATTGCAAGGAATAATATCTCCTCAATTATAAACTTATTTTTATTCTCCATTAAAAAAGTTATAAACCCTCTATACCCTTTTAGCAAAAGTATAATTACAAATTCTATAACTATTGATATAATTATGCTTATCCTAAAAAAAGGTACTATTTTTAATGATGATAAAAGCCATATAATATAGGATGAAATTGCAATCCCAATCACTTTTGAAAATAAATACCCCTTATCGAAAAGCTTGCTAAATATAACTTTAGTTAAAGGCATAAAAATAATTCCTATAACAAATATATAAAGCCACCACTGAAGTATTAAAAGCAAATCACTTTTCATGCAATTTCCCCACCTTTTTTGTAGCATCAATTCCATACTTTATGGCATAGTTTACTCCTCTATCTTCTGGGTATATGCTGCACATATTTGCCACATAAAGTCCTTCAATTGGGGTTTCAAGTTCAGGCTTTATACTTAAATATCCCTTTTTTATAATAGGTTGGGCAAATACATCTTTAAATAGAAATTTATCATTAATCCATGACTTATCAAACTTTGGGTTTATCTTTTTAATATGAGGGATATATTGATCCAAAAGATCTTCAATATCCATATCAAAGTAAGCATTATCCTTGTACAAATAGTTAGATATATATAATATGTTATTTCCTTTATATACTTTTTTACCTATCATATTTGTATGCTCTATAAGCCCTCCAAAAGGTATGGACTCATCCCCTATATTTAGCCAGTAATATTTTGAAAGCTGCCTTTTTAACAAAAGTATCATACAGGATACGGCAGTGTATTCTATGCTCTTTTTCTCTTCTATATAGCTATTAGGAAGCATGCCTCTGGATATTCTAATAAACTCTGGCAATGGGATTGTTGATATAACCCCATCATAGGTGGATTCTCCAAGCTTAGTTATTATATTAAATTTGCTCTTTTTATCTATTCTTTGAACTTCACTATCTAAAATTATATTGCAGCCATTTTTTATTAATTTATCTTCTAGTTTATGTAATAGAACTCCAATGCTCCCATCAAAATATCCTAAAGCCTCTCTCCCATTTTCTTTAGATGACCCTCTTAATTTAATCTTCCCCCATAACCATGCCATTGAAATATCTTTATACCTATCCCCAAACTTTCCTACAAGCAGTGGTTTCCAAACTGTATTAAATACTTCTTCTCCTGCATTTTTAACAATCCAATCATAGGCAGTAATCTCTTCAAGATGCTTCCAATTATTTATGGATAGTATTTTAACTACAGACATGCCAAACCTTATTTTATCTAAAAAGTCTAATGGTTTAAACTTAAGTAAAGATACTGGAGTCCCAAAATCATATAATGCCCCTTGAGAAAAGTATCCCATGGGTGTATTTACCCACTTTAAATTATCATAAACTCCAACCTCTTTTGAAAGTTTCTCTATATATTTGTCAGATTTGAAAAAATGGTGATAGTACTTTTCTAGGCTAAAGCCATCATAGCTAAATGTTCCAGCGATACCACCTATTTCAGAATCCTTTTCATATAAATCTACTTGTATATTTTGTTTACTTAGCTCATATGCAGATACAATACCTGTAATACCTGCACCTACAACTGCAATCTTCAACCTTATCTCACCTTTTCTTTATCTTTATCACATATATTTATTTTCTTTTCTACAATATATAAAGGCCTTTCCTTAGTCTCATCATATATCCTTCCTATATATTCACCTAGGATGCCTATGGTTATAAGCTGTACTCCTCCAAGGAATGTTACAGTAGTCATAATAGAAGCCCAACCAGTAACAAGGTTTTTCCCTCCGACAATTCTATATATAAAGGCATATAAAAATATAATTATAGCTACAATAACTGCAAAGAATCCTAAGTATTCTGCTACTCGCAGTGGCTTAGAAGAGAACGAAACCATCCCATCTAATGCTAGTTTGACCATTCTATTTAAAGGGTATTTTGTTTTACCTGCGAATCTTTCTTTTCTATCGTACTCAACAGGGGTTTGTTTAAACCCTGTCCAGCTTACCATTCCCCTCATATATCTATTAGTCTCAGGCATATCTTTTAAAACTTCCACAACTTTTCTATCCATGAGCCTATAGTCACCTGTATCTACAGGCATTTTTACATCAGACAGCTTACGTATAGTTTTATAAAAACATTTTGCAGTTATTAGCTTAAACCATGTTTCTCCATCTCTTTTTCTCCTCTTTGCATAAACTACATGAAAACCCTCTTCCCATCTTTTTATCATTTCAATCATAAGCTCTGGAGGGTCTTGCAAATCTGCATCGATTGTGACTACAGCATCCCCACAAGATGCATCTACTCCAGCCGTAAGTGCTGCCTGATGCCCAAAATTCCTTGAAAACTTAATCACCTTAACTTTACTATCGTATTTTGCAATTGAACTTACTATCTCAAATGTTCTATCTTCGCTTCCATCATCTACAAATATAATTTCATATTCATATTTTATCTCTTTAAGCACATTTGATAGTCTATTATAACACTCACCTGCCACCTCTTCCTCACGATACATTGGAACTACAACAGATATTAATTTTGCTTCCATTAATATTTCCCCTTTATATAAGTAATACCATAATAGTATTCTTCATTTTGATTTAAAATCCTTTATTCTGATTCCTTTATTTCCCATGCTGTATTATCATATAGAAATAAATTTTATTTTCTACGTACAAATAAAGCCCCAAATGAATATACTGTACTATCCATGTTTTTTACTTCTTACTTCTTACTTTTTAGGAGGGTTCATTTATGGCATTTAATGTTAGAGAGCTGCTTGCGAGAATAATTAAATGTGAGGCAGGCGGTGAGGGAGATGTAGGAATGAAAGCCGTCGCCTGTGTAATAATGAACAGGGTTAACGTGGCTTATGGTGAGTATTTAAGAGAATGTCAAGGAGATCTTAGAAAAGTTATTTTTCAACCTGGACAATTTGATTGTGCCATGGTGGAAATAGCAGGAATTACAAATGATCAAAATCTTTGGCAAACACCTCCCGAGCAGATTCACTATGATATAGCTGATTGGGCATTATCAGGTAACAGGCTTTGGGAAATAGGAGAAGCCCTATGGTACTTTAATCCCTTTAATCCTGTGTGCCCAACCACCTTCCCAAGGAATGGAGCTGGCTCAATTATTAATAGAATAGGAGAGCATTGTTTTTATATTCCTACAGCGTTCTATTCGCAAACATAAAACAAGGAGGTTTGTTAATTAATGTATCCTTATTTATACCCTAGTTATTTTAATCCTTATAAAGGAGGCTCAAGTCCAATGTATCCAATTGAAGGTGAAGCTCCCATAACCCACTTTACCACATCCTCTCCACCAACTGAATCTGTTGCCCCTGCACCACCCATCCCAGGGCCTGCTGTAACATTTCAGAAGCAACCAGGTCCACCTGTAACAACTGATATAAACTATACTCAGGCATACTTAAAGTCAAAAATAGGAAGTAAAGTTAAAATTGAGTTTTTAATCGGAACAAACTTACTTACAGATAGGACTGGTGTTCTTACAGATGTCGGGATAAGTTATGTAGTAATAAAGCTTCAGGAAACTGATGATTATATGCTAGGAGACATATATTCTATAAAGTTTGTGACTTTCTTCCGCTAATATTAATTATAGCACTTACGAAAAAAAGCAATGGAGCAAAGTTATTGCCACCATCGCTTTTTTGTTATTTAATAAATTCATATATTGAGCCTACATCTAATTTATCATATGCTTTTAAAAACTCAAAAATATTTGATGCTATAATTTTGACTCCTCCATTTGAATCAGACTCAATATTTAAAGGCATTAAAGGCTCATGCAGGGACATCCTAAGTAAAAACCAGCCATCACCATTATTCTTGTCAAAGTATACTCTTATACCTTCATAATTATCGGGGGCTATAACCCATCCATCCTTATTTGCTGCAAAATCTTTAATATTTTTTATTATAGACTCGCCATAGCCTTTAAAATCCTCACAACCTATCTTCATTCTAAACTCAATACTCTCTGCAGGCTCTTTCAAATTTTCTATAAGTGTTTCAATTGTTTTATCTTCCTCATTCTTAAGCTTTGCCATCTTTATAAGTATTTTAGTTATAAGATACGCGCCATCATCTAGAAAATAATTCTCCTTTAATGCTCCATGTCCTGAAGTCTCCATGGCAAGATAGGATTCTTTCCCTTCTTCATTTAATCTAATTGCTTCATTTATTACATTTTTGTATCCTCTTTTAAATCTATGATGAATTCCTTTTAACTCATTTTCTATAAAATATTTAAGCCCAGTTGAGGTAACCGAGTCCGTAACTATTATAGAATTTGGGTGTTCTTCAAGTACAATTGAAGATACTAGTGCAATAAGGCGATTGCGGTTTATCTCTTCCCCGTTTGATGCAACTGCCCCTGCCCTGTCAACATCTGTATCAAATATTATACCAAAGTCAGCATTGTTTTCTACAACAGCCCTGCTTATAGAATCAATTGCATCCTTATTTTCTGGATTTGGTATGTGGTTTGGAAAATACCCATCAGGCTCTAAAAATTGACTTCCTGAAGTATCTGCTCCTAAAGGCTTTAAAACCTTATCTACAAAAAAGCCTCCCACACCATTGCCTGCATCAACCACAATTTTAAACCCCTTAAGCGGCTCATTATAATTTTGAGATTTATTTACCTCATTTCTGATTTTATCAACAAGTATTTTAGAATATAAAGACATAAAATCTACTTCTGTTATACTTCCTTTTTTATCTGCTTTATGTTCATCTTTGCATGATGCAATATTTAATATGTCTTTTATATCTTTAGGTTCTAATCCCCCCTGATTTGTAAAAAATTTAAGCCCATTTCTATCAAAAGGAAGGTGGCTTGCTGTTACCATTATTGCGCCATCATACTCATACCCTTTTGTTATTGTAGACATAAACATACTAGGGGTTGATGCTAGGTTAAAATCAAATACACTAACGCCTCGGTTAATCATCCCTTCTATTGCAGCCTTTTTTATTCGTGGCCCTGAAATTCTTGAATCCATGCCTATAGAAATTTTAAGTTTTTTAGTATCTATATTCTTTTTATTAGATAGCCAAAGTGCAAATGCAGATGCAATACAATATACCACATCGTAAGTCAAATTTACCTTGTTTCCCTTATTAATTTCAACTGCAATGCCTCTTATGTCGCTCCCATTTTGTAGTTTAAATAACTCTTCTTGTACCATACATTATCTCCTTTCCCACAATTGCCTTTTAAATAAACATACAAAAAGGCTTCCTAATAATTAATGCCATATTTATTTCTGATAACATGGTACTAATACTAATGAAGCCTCTTTGTATTATAAATAATTAATATCTAACAGCCTCTTTTGCTATTACTTTTGCATCTTCCATTTTTGTATTTCTTATAATATCCTTAACCATTGGTATGGAAGAGGCACTCATACTAAAGGCATCTAAACCCAAGCCTAACAATATCTTTGTTGCTTCCGTATCTCCCGCCATCTCTCCACACATGGCCGTATATATACCATTTTTATGAGATTCGTCAATACAATTTTTAATGAGTCTTAATACTCCTACATTGAAATAATTATAATAATCTTTTACATTTCTATTTCCTCTATCAACTGCTAATGTATACTGTGTAAGATCATTAGTTCCAATACTAAAGAAGTCAACCTCTTTAGCAAGTATATCCGCCATCACAGCAGCTGATGGTATTTCAACCATTATACCTACATCAATATTTTTATCATACTTAACTCCCTCTAAATCTAATTCCTTTTTAACTTCATTTAGTACGGAGTTTGCCCTTCTAACCTCTTTTACATCAGAAATCATTGGATACATAACAGAAACTTTTCCATATAAGCTAGCTCTAAGTATTGCCCTTAGTTGGGTTTTAAATATATCAGTTCTGTCTAGGCAAAATCTTATAGCCCTCCAGCCTAAGAAAGGATTTTGTTCTTTTTCCATTCCAAGATAGCCAAGTTCTTTGTCTCCACCAATGTCCAAGGTTCTTATTGTAACATTTTTACCTTTTAATGATGATGCAACTTTTTTATAGGCTTCAAACTGCTCATCTTCTGTAGGTAGTGAATCCCTATTCATATACAAAAACTCTGTTCTAAATAGTCCTACCCCTTCAGCTCCATTTTTCAATACACCATCTATATCATCAGGTGTTCCTATATTAGCCTCTAAGTAAACCTTTCTGTCATCAGGCGTCTTAGCAGGTAAATCTATTAGATCTCTAAGCTTTTGTCTGTACTCTTCATAATTTTTTTTCTTATTTAAATACTCATTTAGTGTATTCTCATCAGGGTTTATATATGCTATTCCCTCGTTACCATCTACTATAATTGTATCTCCATCTTTTACTTTAGAAGTTATATCTCCAAGTCCAACAACTGCAGGGATCTCTAAAGTTCTTGCCATTATTGCTGAATGAGAGGTTCTTCCTCCCTCGTCAGTTAGAAATCCTCTTACCTTATCTTTATCCATTTGGGCAGTGTCTGATGGAGTCAAATCCTTTGCAACAATTACTGAGTCTTCTCTAAGGTCATTAAGGCCAATAGTCCTTCCCATAAGGTTTGCAACCATCCTGTTACCTACATCTCTAACATCAGCAGCTCTCTCTTTAAGATAAGTATCTTCCATGGAGTCAAACATGACTCCATACTTTTCCACTACAGAAAATACCGCATACTCTGAATTTACACCTTCATTGATTATTACTGATTTTATCTCAGGTATAAATTCTGGGTCATTTAGCATCATTATATGGGCTTCAAAAATAGCTGCAGTGCCTTCCCCCATTTTACTAGTAGCATTTTCTTTAATGTGCTCAAGCTGGGTTTGTGACTTTTCTATTGCTGTTTCAAGTCTTTTTATCTCTTTTTTATTGTCAGAAACTATTCGTTTTTCAATCTCTAATTCTTTTATAAGAAGACAAACCCGGCCTATTGCAATGCCGGGTGAAGCCTTTATTCCCTTTTCCATATACTTACTCCTCGCCGAATTTGCTCTCAACTAATTTTACTAAAGCGTCCATTGCTTCTTTTTCATCAACGCCATCAGCAATTATGTTTATCTTTGTTCCCTGTCCAACTCCAAGAGATAACACTCCCATAATACTTTTTGCATTTATTTCTCTTCCATCTTTCTCAACCTTTACGTCGCATTTATACTTTGATGCCTCATGTACAAATAAAGCAGCAGGTCTTGCATGGAGACCAGTTTTATTTAGTATTGTGACTTCTTTTTTCATTATTTTAATCTCCCTTCTTATTTACTTCATACTCAACTTTGCAGTATAAAATACTATAATTATTCTATCATATTATAGCATTTGTTTTTATACTTATTTTATTTTGCCTTTTTTTTTCATTGTCATAAAACATCTTCTATATATAAAATAACAGGCTATTGAGCAAAGGTCAACAGCCTGTTAAACTTCTATTAACTTTCCACCATTTTCAATGCCTCTTCAATAACTGATTTAGCATTTTTAATGGCTTTTTGGGCCTCTGCCCTATATATTGGCTTATTTTTAAACCTTTTTTCTTCTTTCACAGCAACATCAGCAGCAAAAATAACAAGATCAGCATCATTAGCTTCACTCTGGGTTATTTTGTTTTCTATGCCTATAGACCCTTGAGTCTCTACCTTGATCCAATGCCCTAATTTCTTAGCTGCATTTTCTAATGCTTCTGCTGCCATATAAGTATGGGCAATTCCTGTTGGGCAGGCTGTTACAGCAACAATCTTCATGTTATCATCTTCTTTCCACCATTTGTATCGTTACTATAATGATACAATACTATTACAAATAATTCTATATAAATTACAAATCTTTATGCTGACATTTCCTCATCCATATTTAAGTCTTCGCTAACATCCTTTTTGAGAGCATTTACCATGAGAGCTGTTATAGTAATACCTATAAGAACTGAAACTATAAAAGCAATTCTATGGTCAACAACAGGTAGAACTATTGGTCCACCGTGAGGAGCATGATCTCCTACTTTAAATATTGCAGCTACTGCTGCTCCTACAGATGATCCCACCATAATTGAAGGTATTACTCTAAGTGGGTCAGCTGCAGCAAATGGAATTGCACCTTCAGTAATTCCTATAAGCCCCATTGCTAATGCACCTTTTCCTGCTTCTTGTTCTGTTATTGAATACTTTTTCTTATTTAATAATGTTGCTACACCCATTCCAAGAGGTGGAATACATATTGCAACTGCAACAGGTCCCATTACTGTAAATATTCCTTCCTCAATCATTGCAGCTCCAAACATAAATGCAACCTTGTTAACTGGGCCTCCCATATCAAAGGCAATCATGGCACCCATAATAAGTGCAAGTACAACGCTGTTTCCGGTGCTCATATTTTTTAGTCCTGCAGTCATTGAAGCCATTAAACTTGCTATAGGATTTCCTAAAACATATAGCATAAGGATTCCAACTATAAAAGAAGATATAAGAGGAATAACAAATATAGGCATTATAGGTCTTAGGTTCTTATTTACCTTCCATCCCTTTATCCATCTTGCAACATAACCTGCAATAAGTCCTGCTATTATACCGCCAAGGAAACCAGCCTTAATATTATTTGCAAGTACACCACCTACAAGTCCTGGAGCAAGACCAGGTCTATCTGCAATACCATAGGCAATATAACCTGCAAGAATTGGTACCATCATGGAGAATGCTGCTCCTCCTATGTCCATCAAGGAGTTTAAAAAAGGATTAGTTACATTTGCACCTGTACCTGCCTCAACACCACTTAGTGCAATTGCAACTGCTATGAAAACTCCGCCAATTACAACAATAGGAATCATGTAAGATACACCTGTCATCAAGTACTCTCTAATTCTTTTTAATTCTTCCTTCATACAATAACCTCCTAAATTTTTTTAATTTACTTTAATGTCATTAAGTGCAGTCAAAATGCCATCTGTTGTCTTAGCTTCCCTAATCATTTTTACAAAATCATCGTTCATAAGTTTTCTAGATAATTGCGAAAGAATTTTTAGATGAAGATTATCTACATTTGCATCTGGTACTCCAAGTAGAAAGATCATCTTAACAGGTTTTCCATCAAAAGAATCCCATTCTATACCCCCTTTAGACTTCCCAAATACGATCATCGCCTCCTTTACAGCTTTAGATTTCCCGTGAGGTATAGCAATTCCATTTCCGACTCCTGTAGAATAAGTCTCCTCCCTTTCAAATACACTTTTTATATAATCCTCAATAGAGATAATCTTTCCTTCTTTTTGGGCATACTCTGCAAGCTCTACTATTGCATCATGCTTACTTTCAGCCTTCATATCCAATACAATCATATTTTCATTAATAATCATTAAAAATCCCTCCAAGAACATTATTTATTGTCTTATCATCTGTTGCATTTCGCAGCTCATCTATAAATTCGCAGGAATTTATTTTATCAAAAATATTCTTCATTATTATATTTGCATTTTTTATATCCTTCATTGATATGCAAAGCATAAACACCATATCCACTTTATCCCCGTTCCAATCAATTGTTTTTTTTAACTTGGTAAACCCTATTGCCGTTCTTTTAACATATTGAGGCATACCATGTGGTATGGCAATACCATTGCCTATTGATGTTGTTCCAATATCCTCTCTATTAATTGCAGATTCAAGATATTCAGTCGTTACACAATCCTTATTTACAAGCTCTCCGCAAATATACCCTATTACATCGTTTTTATTAGCAAATGCCTTATTTAATTTAATATATAAGATTTCAATATTGTATTTAGAATTTTTTTTGTTTTCTTCTTGTTTTTTAAAATCATTTAGAAAACTATCTAGTTTTTTTATATCATTTTGATTTAAAAGTGGGCTTATGTTGACTACAGGCTTGTTATCTGATTCAATTGGAATTGTTGATATTATAATATCTATATCTGAAGTTTCTATTTCTTTTAAAGATGTAACGGAAACTACACCTTTAATCTCTATTTGCCTAAAATACTTATCGAGTTTTGCCGCTAAAAGCTGTGATGTCCCAATGCCGCTTGTACATACTACGATGGCCTTAAAAGGTTTTTGATACCTCTCCACGGCAGCCCCTAAATGAAGTGCAATATACCCTATCTCTTCATCTGTTATTTTAACTCCAATATACTTTTCAAATACGATGCTTGTCATCCATGCAACGCCATATATCTCTGGGTAATTTTCTTTTATTTGGTCTAGTATAGGATTTCTAAGGCTTAGTCCATATTTCAATCTATTTATAGTCGGTCTTAAATGAAGTATTAAACCATTTAAAAGAGAAGTATCATTGCTTAGGTTCATTCCGAGGGCTCTTTGAGCTATTGAGATAATTTCTTTTGACATTGTTACCGATAGTTCATCATCTTTTTCATAATCTTCATAAGCAAGATTTAAGGATGTACCATCAGTTATATTTTGCTGCATTTTAGCACCTATAATATGTAAAAGTATATAACCTATTTCTGATTCCGGCAGTTTGACTTTAAATGCTTCTTCAATATCTGAAGCCATCTCTTCAGCTATTTTATATTCATCCTTTTCTTTTAAGCTTTTAAGCACTTCTTTTGAAAGGCAAATATTTTTTTTACTCTTAAGCCTTTTTATAGAGATTGCTATGTGTATAACAAGGCTAATATATGCTTCATCAGAAAATCTAAATTTTAATTTTGACTCTGCTTTTGTTACAATCCTTTGCAGCTGCTTATAATCTATGTTAATTAGTTCCTTTAGTTTTGCCTCAGTCTTGTAATCTATTCTTCCACAGCTTGCACAGCAATCATTATAAAGCATCTCTTTCAGTTCATCGCTTTCCCTATCTACTACAATAAGGCTAGCTACTGCACTTCTTTGATCATCTTCTTTGCCGTAAACTTCAATTCCATAATTAGTTTTCTTTATAAGTTTTAAGTTATATTGCCCGAGCCAATCTTCAACCTCTTCTAAATCTTTATGTACTGTAACTCTGCTCACATAAAGCTCGTCTGCAAGCTCTTTTATAGTTGTGCTGGTATTGCTCATAAAAAGTCTTTTTAGTATATAATTTACCCTATCTTCTGGGGAATAAGGCTCAATCACATATGTTTCTCCATCTAGCTGGTTTAATAATTGTATTTTTACGCTTTCACTTCCAACTAAGGATATACCAATTCCTGGTTTTCTTATTATAGATATATCCATATCTTTTATCTGCTCATCTATTTCTTTTAAATCGTTTCTTATAGTCTTATTTGACACCCCTATTTCTTCCGCAATATAATCTGCCGTTACAGGCTCTTTACTATTTAACAGTATGTTTATTATTTGCGACTTTCTGTTCATAAATAATCACCATTTTCCATAACTTATATTTAATACTACTTGTTGGATATTTATGCCATTAACATCATTATAGCCTCAAAGCTCTTTATTATCAATACATATACCGTTCTATTTTGTACCTTAACATTGCGGTAATGGTTTACTAATACGCCTTAAACTGCATAACCGCCTGCATTTGCCTTTGCCATGTTTAGGAAATATAGTATGGCATAAAAAAATCCCTGAGTAATCAGGAATTTTTTTGCTAACTTTTCACTTTACTTTTTTGCTATAAGTCCGCTTATTACCTTTGTAGGACATTTATTTACACATTCCATACATTGGGTACATTTGCTGTAATCAACTTGTGCTATATTGTTAGTAACCTTAATAGCACCAAATCTGCATGTTTTCTGACATATATTGCAGGCTATGCATCCAACTTCACAGTAAGACCTTACATCTTTTCCTTTATCCTCTGAATTACATTGTACTCTAACCTTTTTAGATGCAGGGACTAAATCAATCAGATCTTTAGGACAAGCAGCTACGCACATTCCGCAAGCAGTACATTTGTCTTCATTAACTACTGCTATTCCATCCTCTATTTCTATAGCATCAAAAGCGCATACCTTAACACAGCTTCCAAGACCTAGACAGCCATAAGAACAACCTTTTGATCCTTCTCCTGGAGTCTGAGTGGCTTGTCTACAATCCATAATACCATTATATATAAATTTTTCTTTACTTTTATCACATGTGCCTTTGCATTTAACAAATGCCACATTTTTTTCTCCTGCTTCAACACTTACCCCTAATATCTCGCCTACTTTTTTTGCAACTTCAGCCCCTCCTACTGGGCATGCATTAGGTGAAGCTTTCCCCTCAACTATTGCTTTTGCACAAGCATCGCAGCCTGGATATCCACAGCCACCGCAGTTTGCACCTGGTAAGGCATCCCTTACCATAGGAATCTTAGGATCTACTTCAATTGCAAATTTCTTAGAGGCATAACCTAAAAGCAAACCAAACAAAAGCCCTAAGCCTCCGAGACTTAAAACAGGATTTAAATAACTAGAAATATTACCCATATGGCCCCTCCTTATTGTAATAACCCTTGGAAACCTAAAAATGCAATAGACATAAGCCCAGCTGTAATCAATGTTATAGGGAATCCTTTAAGTGCTTCAGGCATGTTTTTATTATTATCTATTCTCTCTCTAATACCTGAAAGCAACACTATTGCAAGAAAATATCCAAGAGCTGCTGATACTCCGTTTACTACAGACTCTAATAAGTTATAGTTCTCATTCATATTTATTACTGCAACTGCAAGTACTGCGCAGTTTGTTGTGATTAAAGGAAGATATATTCCAAGAGCCTTATAAAGGCCTGGGTTCGTCTTTTGAATTACCATCTCTATAAACTGAACAAGAGCAGCAATAACAAGTATAAATGCAAGAGTATATAGATACTCTAAATGCAAAGGTACTAAAATAAGATTAAACACTATCCATGACATAAATGATGCAAGTGCCATAACGAATGTAACTGCAAGCCCCATACCGAAGGCAGTGTCTGTCTTTTTTGATACACCTAAAAATGAACATATGCCGAGGAATCTTGATAGTACAAAGTTATTCACAAGCATAGAACTAATAATAATATAAAATATCTTCATAAACTAATCCGCCTTCCATTAATTTTTTGACTCATGAGTTACTGGTTGACATGCATTACATAAATTACATCCTTTGCATCCAAGTTCTACAAGCTTTGGTTTTTCACCAGTTTTGTTAGCTTTTCTTATTCTACGATGATTTATAAGTGCCATAAGTATTCCCAAAGTGAAAAATGCTCCTGGTGCAAGTATCATAATTATTGCTGGTTTGTAGGATGCAGGCATTATTTTATACCCAAAGACTGTGCCAACTCCGAGCAGCTCTCTTATTATTCCAAGTACTGTAAGAGCTAACGTAAATCCAAGTCCCATACCTAATCCATCAAACGCAGATGCAAAAACGCCATTTTTAGATGCGAAAGCTTCAGCTCTTCCAAGTATTACACAGTTAACCACTATAAGTGGCATAAATATACCAAGGGCTTTATAAAGTGATGGAGCAAAGCCCTGCATCAGGAACTGTATTATAGTAACAAATGCAGCAATAACCGTAATGTATGCAGGTATTCTTATTTTTGAAGGTATTAACTTTCTTATCAATGATATTGCTACATTAGATAAAACAAGTACTGCTGTAGCAGCAAGCCCCATTCCTAAACCATTTATTGCAGATGTAGTTACTGCAAGGGTTGGACACATTGCAATAACTTGTACAAATATTGTGTTCTCCTTTATTATTCCATTATATAATCTTTCTTTTGCAATATCTAATTTACTCATTATTTTTGACCTCCTTTTAGGTTAGAGGTGTAAAATTTAATTGCCTGATTAACACCATTTGTAACTCTCTTTGAAGTAATTGTAGCACCAGTCATTGCGTCAACTTGATTCTTTTGGCTAGCACCAGCAGTTACTACCTCAATCCCATTTTCTATAGGTTTATTCTTAAATTGACCAGAGAACTCAGGTTTTGGTGCATTAGCTCCTAATCCTGGAGTCTCAGAGTGTGACAATATCTTCATACCCTGCAGAATACCATCATTTGTTATTCCAACCATCATTTCTATAGGGCCACCATATCCTTTTGTAATAACCTTTATGGCATATCCTATTGATTTTCCATCTTTATACCCTTCATTAACTTCTTTTACTGCCCCTTCTCCTGGAATTATCACATCTGATAATTTAAACTCACTTGCCTCTGGAAGTACTTCTCTCATGGCATTATTATTAGTTTCAACAATCTGCTTTTCTATAGGCACCCTTGTAATCTCATGAGCAAAGCCAAGGCATAGTCCGGCTATAGCCGTAACTGCAAATAAAATAAGTCCAAGTCTAATATTCTCTTTCAATTACTTCACCTCCCCAAACGCTTTAGGTACTGTGTGTTTATCAATTAAAGGTACAACTAGGTTCATAAGAAGTATTGAATATGATACACCTTCAGGATATCCTCCGCTGTACACACGTATTACTGTGGTGATTACCCCACAACCTATACCCATTATTATCTGTCCTTTTGGGGTTATCGGTGAAGTTGAATAATCTGTGGCCATAAAAATAGCACCAAGCATTAGTCCGCCTGATAATATTTCATACAAAGGTTTTCCCATAAAGAACCCGCCTCTGCCAAAAATCCAAGTCAATATAAATACTGTTCCTATATAGCTAAGTGGTATTCTTACAGATATAACCTTTTTATATACGAGGTATGCCCCTCCAATTAAAAGTGCAATTGCTGAAGTCTCTCCTATACAGCCCCCAACATTACCTATAAACAAATCCCAAAGCTTTGGCAGGCTTCCGCTTCCGTTTTTAAGTAAAGCAAGTGATGTAGCTGATGCTTTCCAATCAACTGACCAAGTAGTCATCTGCACAGGCCATGATGCAAGCAAAAATGCTCTTGCTGCAAGAGCCGGGTTCATGAAGTTTTGGCCAAGTCCACCAAAAAACTGTTTAACAATTATTATTGCAAAAAAGCTTCCGACTACTGGTAACCAGAGTGGCACTGTAACAGGAAGATTAAATGCCAATAAAAGCCCTGTTACTGCAGCGCTTAAATCATTAATTGTTATATCCTGTCCTGTTAGCTTTTGCCATAGAGCTTCTGCAGCCATTGCTGATAAAACTGATACAAGCACTATCCAAAGAGCATCAAGCTTGAAAAAATATAAAGATGCTGCAAGCGCAGGCATTAAAGCTATTAATACATCTTTCATAGCGCCTTGTATTGAATTCTTAGAATGTATATGCGGGGATGATGATACCGCATACATTGTTTCAGACATTTTTGATTCAGACATATACCTTTTCCCCCTTATTTTTTCCTATTAGATAGAACTGTACATTTCCCCGTACGGAATGATTGAACTAAATATCTATTTGAAGGACAAACAAAAGAACATGACCCACATTCTATACAGTCCATACCATGATATTTTTCAAAACTTTCAAAATCATCTCTCAAAACAAATGAGTTTAGGGTACAAGGCAACAAGTTCATGGGGCAAGCTTCAACGCATTTTCCACATCTTATACAATTTCTTTCCTTTTCTAACTTTGCTTCTTCCTCTGTTAGACAAAGAATAGCGGATGTCCCTTTAACAACGGGCACATCTAAGGTATAAAGTGAAATGCCCATCATAGGCCCACCAGATATTATCTTAACAGGCTCTTTTGTAAACCCTCCTGCAGCTTCTATAAGTTCTCTAGTAGATGTTCCAATTCTTACATTGAAGTTTTTAGGCTCTTTTATAGCCCCTCCCGATACAGTAACTATTCTTCTCATTAGGGGTCTGCCCTTTATTACGGCTCTTTCTATAGCAACTACAGTGTCAATATTTTGTACAATGCATCCAATATCACAAGGAAGTCCTCCTGAAGGTACTTCTTTTCCTGTTATTGCATAAACAAGCAGTCTTTCTCCGCCTTGAGGGTATTTTGTTTTAAGAGCCTTTACCTCTATGTTAGGCTCATTTTCTACAGCCTTTTCCATTGCTTCTATGGCATCAGGCTTGTTATTTTCAATACCTATATATCCTTTTGCTCCAGGAAATAGATGAAGTATTATCTTTAGCCCTTCAACCACTCTGTCAGTCTTCTCAAGCATCACTCTATGATCAGATGTTAAGTAAGGCTCACATTCTGCACCATTTATTATTATTGTGTCAATCTTTTTATCTGCAGGTGGTGATAATTTTACATGGGTAGGAAATCCTGCCCCCCCCATACCTACAATACCTGCTTCATGGATTATATTAATAATTTCTTCCCTTGATAGGGAATCATATTTTTCATGAGGAAGTAATGTTGTACCTTGTTCAAAGGCCCCATCATTTTCTATAACAACAGACATTACTTTCATTCCATTTGGATGAAGCATTGGTGTTACATCTTTTACTACTCCTGATACACTGCTGTGTATTGGTGATGATATAAACTTTTTTGAATCTCCTATCTTTTGACCTACAAGTACCTTGTCCCCTTTTTTAACAAGAGGCTCACAGGTTGCTCCTGCATTCTGCAGCATAGGAAAAACTAAAATTTCTTTGGGCTTTAACCGCTCTATAGGCTTATTCTCTGTATACTGCTTACCATGCGGTGGATATACCCCATGCCTAAATGTCAAAGATTTCATAAAAACCCTCCCGCCTTATATTATATTAATATTGAAATAGCAAAGGCTTTTGTAAAAGCATTTCAAATTAAGCAGGCCCTTGCCCTATTGCATACTGAAACTCCCGGCAGCTAAAGCTGCGGGGTTCCATTGTAATTCCTTGTAAATTTAATAAAGAAGACACCAATATTTTACATAAAAATATTCCAATGTCTTCTACATATTTTGTAATAAAAAATATGTAACAAGTAGAAACTGCTTGTACATCTATATGCTACAAACGCCCTATTTATATAAGTAGATAAATTTACTTTTCAAGTATAATTTATCACAAAAATAGACAGTTAGCAACTTAGTTATGTTATTAACAAGTTTCCATATACTGTGAAAGGTATGCCCATAGATTCGCTTATATAAGGTGTTTAGCTGGCTACTTCTATCTATCTATGCCTAAATGCTGTAAATATAATGTCTTTTATTGTCTGCTGCTTTATACTCCATTTACCTATAGATTGTTAATTATTTTTCTTTTTCTGCACACTTATAATATTTAAAGAATACTGTATTAAAATGATATGTATTTATACAATATTTTATGTTTTTCTATTCTCACCTAAAATATAATGATTCTCATAACCATTTACAAACCGTTGTCGCTATTGACTTTGGTAACCATTGGTGTTAAACTTTACCTTGAATAATATATGTAATTGAGAATAGGAGTATATAAATGGATATTTGTTTTTATATTAACTTCTATTACTTTATGGAGGGTGTACTATGAGTGATTTCACTATTAAAACTGTAGATTTTATGATCAAGAAGTTTGTAAAGGATCCAACTCTTGATAGAAAGGTTACAGATCCAACGTTAAGAAAAAAATATGCTTATTTAGAGGCATGGGTTAGTATTGTTGGAAATTTTGTTTTAGCTTTAATAAAGGTTTTACTAGGGTTAATGTTAAATAGTATTTCGCTTCTTGCAGATGCTGCGCATACGGCATCAGATGTACTGACTTCAGTAGTTGTTTTGTTAGGTTTTAAAATTTCAAGTTCTCCTGCTGACAAAAAACATCCATATGGTCATGGCAGGGTTGAATTTATAGCATCGCTAATTATATCAGTAATGCTGCTTTTTATAGGTATTGAGTTTGGAAAGTCTTCCTATACCCGTTTAACAGCAAATGTTGCAGTAAAAGGAAGTTATGTCGTGGCACTTATAATGGTATTAGGAGCCTTGCTAAAAGAATGGATGGCTCGTTTTTCAGTTGAGTTAGGTACCCGTACAGATTCATCTGCACTTATTGCAGACGCATGGCATCATAGAACAGATGGAATAGCATCTATTTTAGTTGCTGTAGCAATAGTTGCTTCCCAGTTTGGGTATTATAGAGTGGATGCTATATTTGGACTTTTAGTTTCTGCTTTGATTATATATACAGGAATTAGTATTGCTATTGACTCTACTTCTAAATTAATTGGTGAGGTTCCTGAAGATGAAGTTTTAAAAGATATAGAAAATACAGCTCTACAGGTAGCTGGAGTCTCAGGTGTTCATAAAATTAATATATATAACTATGGCTCTTACGAAGAAATCTGCCTTCACGTGCAGGTTGAGGACGATTTCTCCTTAGTAAAGGCTCATGATATCTCAGAGGAAGTAGAAAGAGTTATAGAAGAGAAAACTAATTCTCGAGTTACTGTACATGTAGAACCTTTAAGCGATTTAGCTAAACAATAAAAGAAGCCCTAGGATATTAGTGTAAATTGTAAATATCCTAGGGCATTTTTTACTCGCCAATACTTCTTAAATAGCTGCATATATGAGTTATAAATCCTCTTATACGGTACAGTTCACTTTCCTTATTTCTGTTTCTCCATGCTCTCATATAATCTGCTAGCCATACTTCAAAAAGCGGTGCTAATTGTGATGGCGCATATATAAGTTTAGTATCCTCGAGCCCTAAATCATACTTTTTAATTATAAGAGCAAGTGCATCATACAAAGCAATTCCTCTTGCTGATATGCAAAACTCCCCAATATCTTTACTATATTTTGGGGAAATGCCCCTAGATATCTTTAATAATTCATTTTGGAGTTCTAATACTCTATCATGAGCATTTATAAGCTTCTCGTCGGGTATATCAAAATGTTCCTTTTTCTGCTCAATGCTAATCTTAGGGAATCCTATAAACTTATTTTCCTTCCAGCATGTAATTTGAAAGTGATCAACAATCTGCTGACGAGAAATCTCTCTTAGAATATTTACTAAAGAACCTGTTTGATCCCCATATTCAATAGTTGAAATTTCCTTATCTACAGTAGAAAAGTCTTTATTATAATCAGGATTCCATGATAGTGAAGCTCCATATATCATGCCAGGTATAGAGTTCCCCAAAAGATTTATATTCCCATAATCTCCCCAGTTGGTATTTAGTACGCCAGCTGCATTATATTTTTTGCCGTAATTAACCATGTTCTTTATATTAGAATATGAAGAATCAAAGTCATTCATTAGGTGATTCCAGCCACCTACTCCAGGACATACATACTGTGTAAGTCCTGTATCTGCAATTGCCTTTATCCTATCCTCTTCAGGTTCTGCACTGTAATCCCAGTTCAAACAGATTATATCTTTAGGTATCTGTTCAAATACTTCTGGATGATTAAGTACCACATCACCCCAAAACATAACCTTTTTATCATACTTTTTAACTGTATCAACTATCTTATTAAGGAAAGTTATGTAAAGTTGTCCCTTGCCTATTTTCTCTGCTAATTCTTTATTTTTCCCTTCCCCTAAGTCAAAAGTTTCATCCCCACAGATATTAAACTTATCTGATGAAAATAGCGGTATGAATTCATCAAGCATTTCGCCTACAAATTCAATGCTTTCCGGATTAGAAACATCTAATGTGTGATGAAGCATACGCCCTATCCATGAATATGGTTTATCTGCATCATCACTATTTTCTAACTCACATAGATTGCTATATGACTTTGATGATAATATCATATACATATGACCAAAGGATGATAATGATGGCACAAGTTCAATATGGCGTTTTATACAGTATTCATCAAGTTCTAATATATCTTCAGCAGTAAGGGGATCCGCCCCGGCCCAAACCTCGCTAAAGTTTTTAAATGCAAAGGTATGCTCTATATATAACTGAATCTGATTTATTTTATAAAATGCCGCCCTATCCACTAACTCTTTTAGAGTATCTAAAGTGGGTACACATCCTCTTGATACATCATGATAAAAGCCCCTATTAGCAAAATAAGGCTCATCCTTAATATAAAGTTGAGAAATCTCCATTCCTTCACTTCTTATAATCTGCCTTAATGTCTGCACGCCATAGAACAGCCCTGCATCATCAGCACCTATGATTTCAATAATGTTTTCTTTAACAAAAATCTCATAGGACTCATTTTTGCCTTCTCTCTTTTTTAAATAAATTGAGTTTTCTTCAATTTTAAAAGATTTTGTAATAGGTAGATTTAATTTTACATCTTGGAATATTTCCTCTTTTAGCAGTCGAGCAGATTCCATGTCACTATTATTGCATGAAGCATCTAATACTATTTTTGCTTTAGGTAATAAAATAAAATATCCGTCTTTCACTTTAACCTCTTTAGGAGATGGAAGCAAAAACATACTAATCCACACCTTTCTAATTTTATATATATATGTTCCATTACTTTATATTAAACACAATTCTATGGATTATTGCAATGGCAACCTATAAAGTTATTTTAAAGTTTTTTAATAAAAAATCACATTTAATCAAATATTAATACCAGAACCGTAATTTAATTTTTTATAAGTGGAGGTTTTGGTTATGAAAAAAAAATTTATCTGTTTAACTTTATTTATAGCAATGCTTATAACATCCTCCTGTATGCAAGATCAAAATAAGCCGCAAGTTACTGGAGGGGTTGAATCTTCCATTTCTCAAATGGGTGATATCAAAAGAATAAAGGTTACTGCTGATCAAGCAAAAATAAGAACAGGATGCTCAAATGATGCATCCGTAGCTCATACACCAGATAAAAATTCTACATTTAATGTAGAAGGTGTAGTTGGAGACTGGTTTGGAGTTAGGCTTCCTTCTAATCAAATTGGGTTTATACACAAGGATCAATCAAAACCAATAGTCGTAGAAGATAAAAAGGTTGATATTCCGCCATCAAATAAAGTAGGAACAACAGAAGGCACTAATTCGCCTAAAACGCCTAAAACGCCAAGTGCACAAACCAACTCAGCTACATTAACTAGTCAAGAGCAAGAGATGATCAATCTTGTAAATAGTGCTAGGTCTCAAAATAATCTACCGCCTTTGCAAGTAGATATGCAGCTTACTAATGTTGCAAGAATCAAAGCTCAAGATATGATAGATAATAACTATTTTAGCCATAACTCACCAAAGTATGGGAGTCCTTTTGATATGATGCAAAGTTTTGGAATTAATTTTGTTCAGGCAGGAGAAAATATTGCAGGGAACCAAGATGTTAAAAGTGCTCATAATGCATTAATGAATTCTCCAGGCCATAGAAAGAATATATTAAGCCCAGACTATACTCATATAGGAATAGGAATTAGACAAGGCGGCCCTTATGGAAACATGTTTTCCCAAATGTTTGTTAGCAAGCCTAAATAGGCTTATGTTTTCAAAAATAGGAAGCTATGTAGGCTTCCTATTTTGTTATTTTAAACTTTTGGCTCTATTTAAGAATACTGTTGATTTTATAACATTTTTGATGGAACCTTGGTAATAAGGTTCCATCAATTCATACCTTAGGGATATTGTGTACTAACATCTAATGTTTATAATAATACTGATGCTTTTACTATACAATGTTCGAAGATACCATCAGCAACAGGAAATCCGTCTACACCAACATTTGGTAAAATCTTACTCATTGGTGTAGGGCTTGATTTTGCAAGTATGGGATTTAGCAATTCTACCTTCCAACCATTGTTAACAAACTCATCTACATGCTTTTTCTTCAAATACATAGATTCAATTCCAGACTTTCGCAGGTCTGCCCTATTGATATCATCATCTTCAGAGCAGAAACTACATACTGAATAAAATTCACCAGATGATATTCTTTTAAGCTCTGATATAATATTATCAGGATTATCGATATTTTGAAGTCCTACAAAGGATGTTATAATAGGGACCGAATTGTTCCTGAAAGGTGTTGTTCGGGCATCAAATGCAATGAAAGTTATTCGTTCCCCATATCCTTCTTTAATCAAACTGTTATATGTTCTTTTTATTATACTCATACTTAAATCTGTAATGACAACCTTTAGGTCTGTATTTTGTAGTATCTGTTTCACCAACACACCTGGTCCAGAAGCAATGTCTACTACAAACTGGCTTTGCTTTCTTAATAAGTTAATTAAATACTTAAACTCCTTATCAGTAGCATCCAGCATTTCTTTTGTATATGCATTTATTGTAGCAATATTCATCAATTTCTCGGCTTCCTTTTCATTGCCTTCCTTTTCAAGTAACATTGCCTTTACATACATATCTGCAGCACTCATCTCTTCAAACGGTGCTACCATAAGCCTTGCCCTTATTTCTGGGTTTAATTTGAAAAATCTTTCAAGATTGTCTTCTCCTGTCTGCCAAAGATCAGGTTCTGCTTTACTATTAATAAGAAAATTGACTACCTGATCTCTAACAGAGTATTCTTCACCACAAGAAATACAAGAGATATCTGCTTTAATTATTCTTGTAGGACTTTCCTCTAATACAGCCCATTTTAATTCACCATGGCATAGGGGACAAACTAACTTGTCCTGTAGAAATTTAAACATTTTAATACCACCTTTGTTGGATGTTAAGTTTGTTATATTTTACAGCAACGCTCTATTCCCCATTATATTACATTAATGCCTTTTGGCAAACATATAATGAAGTATCATCCACATAAATGTCTTCTGCCTCATTTTGCTATTTATTTTGTCAAATTTTCAAGCTTGCCTTTCACAACCTTTACCAAATCCATGGCAGATATTTCTATCTGGGTTCCAATCTTTCCACCACTTACCATTATAGTGTTTAATTTCTCTGCAGTTTTATCTATATATGTACTGTATTTCTTTTTCATTCCTACAGGAGAGCAGCCGCCTCTTATATATCCTGTATATTTGTTTATATCTTTTACATGTATCATTTCTACTTTTTTCTCGCCTATAATCTTTGCTGCCTTCTTTAAGTCAAGCTCTTCAGATACTGGAATTACAAAAACGAAAATCTCTTTACTATCTCCTTGGGCTACTAATGTTTTATATACCTGCTTAACATCCCTTCCCACCTTTTCTGCCACTGATATACCATCAATTTTTCCATCCTTATTATCATAGGTTAAAATATTATAATTTATATTTTCTGAATCCAAAATTCTCATTGCATTTGTCTTATGCTGTGCCAAAATAATCACCTTCCTATGTCTATGCTGCACACCTTTTTATATTATATAACAGAATATTGATTCTACCTATATTCTACATCTTTTTCTTTAAGTATCGCAATTTTATCAATGCCCTATTTGAAATAGTAAACATTTCTTGGATATCCATCTAAATAAAAAATACAGAATCTAAAGTCTTTGTTTTATTTGACTCTAAACTCTGTATTCTCAAGTAAATTTGAACTGTTTTATATTAGATTACTTGCCTAATATTCCTTTGCAAATATCCCCTGTCAGGTTACTAGCGCTTTTACCCTTCCACATGGCTTTAAAAGATTCAAAGTTCAAATCTTCAAGGCTGTCTGAGTAACATTGAATATCTTCAATCACACCGTCTTTAACCTTTAATAATACCTGCACGTTCCCAATTGGTAGTTTTTCTTCTAACTTTACATCAAAGTTTGGGCTTTCACCGTAGATCCATTCAGTACTACTATACTTATAGTACTCTTTTGGTATATACTTTTCTTTTTTAAAGTCCACCTTTTCATCAATATCACCATAAAGATTAGTAAAGCTTTTTATTAAGGCAGTCTTTAGGTCATCCATATCTATATCGTTTAAACATTCTTTAATATTTATAACCCTGCTTTTTACAGAAGTTATACCTTTTGATTCTAGTTTTATCTTAGATGGCTTTAATATTTTCCCTAAAAACTCTAAATCCACATCTACCATTAGTGTTCCATGATGAAAATATCTGTCGCCTGTTTCATAAAAGGCATGACCCGAAAACTTCCTTCTATTTATAGTTAGATCGTTTCTGCCAGAAGTCTCACATTCTATGCCTAGGCTTTTTAATGCATCTTTTATTACTTTTAGTTGCTTTTCAAGATCTTTTTGTCTCCTTCTGGTTATAAACGTAAAATTAAGGTTACCTAAATCATGAAATACTGCTCCCCCGCCAGATAATCTTCTAGCAAGTGTGCCCCCCTCTTTTTTCAAGGTATCTATATCACATTCAAGCCATGGATTTTGATTTCTGCCTATAACTACTGTTTTCTCATTCTGCCAGAGATAAAATATCACTTCATCTTCCCTAACATTATTAAACAGCTCTTCTTCTAAGGCTAAATTATAATATGGATCATGTTCTAAAGACGTAACTATTTTATTCATAAAAGTGCAGTGCCCCTATACCTAATCCTAATGCAGCCTCATGTATTATCTCACCTGTTGTTGGATGTGGGAAAATTGTATCCACTATCTGCTCTTCTGTAATATTATTTTGAACAATTAAGGTCAATGCACTAATAAGTGTAGATGCGTCAGCACCTATTATTGATGCTCCAATTATTTTATCTGCATCTATATCTTTAATTATCTCTATAAAGCCTTCCTCTTCTCCCATGGTTTTAGCTTTTCCATTTGCAGATAAGGGGAATCTACTTACCTTTATATTTAAGCCTGCATCTTTAGCTTGCTTTTCATCCATTCCTACTGTAGCTATCTCTGGAGATGTGAATATAACGTTTGGCACTGCAGAATAGTCCATATGTTTTTCTTTTCCTAATATATTATCAACTGCTACGATTCCCTGATGGGATGCTACATGAGCCAATTGTATTTTGTTATTTACATCGCCGATTGCATAAATGTTTTCTATATTGGACCTTAGTCTATCATCTACTTTAATTCCTCTTCCTTTTTCATTTAATTCTATACCTATATTATCTAAATTTAATCCATTTATATTAGGCTCTCTTCCTATTGCTACAAGTATGTTTTCTGAAGTTAAATACTTCTCCTTATTGCCGTTTTCAAATATTACCAATGCTTTTTTGTCTTCTGTTTCCTCTATCTTAGTAACCTTTGAGTTAGTATATATATTTATACCTTTTTGCCTTGCTATACTAGTTGTTTTTGTTGAAATTCTTTTACTTACCATGGTTAAAACCCTTGGCATATATTCCACAACATTTACATTAACTCCAAAGTTTGAATACATAAAAGCAAACTCCATACCTATAACTCCACCACCTATTATAGTTATGGACTCTGGTAAGTTTTTATTTTCAAGAGCTGTAGTAGAGTTTAAAACAAAAGGAGAATCTATACCAGGTATATTAATTTTAGATATTTTAGATCCTGTTGCAATGATTATATTTTTGCTGTGAATAGTATATTCATCTTTTCCTGATTTAGCAAAAACCGTGTTTTTGTCTTTAAAACTTCCTTCACCTTTTATAACCTTTACATTGTTTTTATCTAGTAAGTATTCTATACCCGAAACTAAATCATCCTTTATTTTATCTTTCCTATCTATTACATTTGTCATATTAACCTTTGGGTTTTCGCAGCTTAGCCCAAACTCCTCGCAATTAACCATATGGCTAAATACCTCTGAGGATTTTACCAATGCCTTTGTTGGAATACATCCTACGTTTAAGCATGTTCCACCAAAGTATTCTTTTTCCACTATTACAGTCTTTAAACCTTGCTTAGCAGCATAAATAGCTGCTACATATCCCCCGGGGCCTGCTCCTATAATTGTTAAATCACTATCTATTTCTTCCTTTTTTCCGCTAATCATGGTACCAAAGTAGTCAAAGTTAATCCCCTGTGAATTGCTTTCCTTACTTTCATCTTTAGAATCTATAACAACTAATGTATCTCCTAATTGTACTTCATCGCCTTCAGAAACTTTTATTTCCTTAACTTCTCCTGTATGCCCTGACTTAACTGGTGAATTTCCCTTATTGGTTTCAAGCTGCATTAATACTGTGTTTATTTCTATTTTATCTCCAACTTTTATATTAATCTTACCCACTTTTGCACTTTTATTATTTCCACTTATATTTTCTAATTTTATCTCCATATATATCACCCGCCAATTTATATTATATAAATTTAAAGCTGTCTTATAAGCTTATACTTTCAATATTAGCTTAAGCATATATATATACTTTATTCAAAATATATACCTAGGCTAATATTGAAAGTATGGTACTCATTAGACAGCTTCATTTATTATTTCATATTATTTGAAATCCTTTTCGAATTCATCAACTGAATCTTTAAGTAATGTTACTGTATAAGCCATGCTTGGACCTCCGCCAAAAGCAACTGCAACCATTGCAGCTTCCATTACTTCGTCCCTTTTAGCTCCAGCTTCTAAAGCTTTATATACATGGAATACTATGCAATATTCACAGCGACAATAAGCTGCTATTGCAACGCTTATTAATTCCTTTGTTTTAGTATCTAAACTTCCATTTTTATAGGTTGTCCCTAATAAATTCATAAATGCTTGAACGTGTTCACCATTATCTTTACCTACTTCTTGTAATCCACCTGTAAAATCATTTAACATTTGTCTTGGATCTTTTTTCATAACTCTGCCTCCTCGTATTGTTGTAATGAGAATTGTTAGTATATTGACACCAACTATCTGCTAAGACAATATTATCACTATTTAACAGCATTATCAATCAAGCAAAATTACATTTGATTGATTGATAATGCTGCTAAATTTTTAAATCATTCCTTTATAGCACCTTGAGTTAATCCCCCGGTTATATATTTTTGTATAAATGCGAACAATATAATCGTTGGAAGTATTGATATAACTGTTCCCGCCGATAATGCCCCCCAGTCAATATCATATTTCATAATAAATGAGTTTAACGCTACAGGAATTGTTTTTTTATATTCTACATCTATAAACATAACAGCCTGAAAAAGTTCATTCCAACACTGAACAAAAGCAAATATATATGTAGCTGCAATACCTGGCAGCATAACAGGTATTACTATATAAAATAATGCATGAAATCTGCTGCAGCCATCAACCATGGCAGCTTCTTCTAACGACCCTGGTATCCTTTGAAAGAAACCTCTTAGAGAAACCGTACAATAAGGAATTAGTGATGCTGTATATAAAATCATAAGCGCACTTAAGCGATTAATTAAGCCAAGTTTTGAAAGCAAAATATATAGGGGTGCAAGTATAATAAATCCTGGTATCATCTGGGTAAATAAATATGCCAGTAATATTTTGTTTTTTCCTTTAAACTTAAATCTTGCAAGGACATATCCCCCTAAAATACCTATAAATAAGGCAGCACCTGCGCCAACTATTGATACAATTAAGCTGTTTAAAAGATATTTATCAAACTTTGATATTTTAAATATTTGAATGTAATTGTCAAGTGTTGCTTTACTAGGCCAGTACATTACTGGAAACGTAAATATCTCTTTCCTAGGTTTAATAGAAGTTATGAATATCCATAAAAACGGAAATATTGTAAATACCAAATATATACCTAAGGCAGCTATTTTAAATATGAGCCCTATAATTTTACCTTTACTTTTTTTCCTCTTACTCATCAAAAATCACCCGATTCTTCAAACTTTGTTATATACATATAAAAAATGGTAAAAGAAATTAGTACAGCCATTATAATGACTCCCACTGCTGAAGCTTTTCCATAATCCTGATCAAACATAAGTAAGCTAAGCATGTATGTCGTAAGAATATGGGATGATCCTGCAGGTCCGCCATTTGTAAGAGAATAGATTAGATCAGGAAAGTTTAGTATCCATATTGCCCTAAGCAAAGTTGTTAATATGAGAACAGGTTTTATATAAGGTATCGTAACCTTAAAAAACTTGTAAAATGACGAGGCTCCATCAATATCAGCCGCCTCATATAAATCAAGTGGTACAGACTCAAGTGCCGCAGTAATCATAATTGCAAAGAAAGGTATGCCATACCATATGTTAGCGACTATGGCTGATGCTAGGGAAAGACCTGGTGTAGATAAAAAACCTATAGGAGTAGTTATAATACCAATTCTCATAAGTATATCGTTTACTACACCTATCTGTCCGTTAAACAGCCATCTCCATATTAATCCAATCATAAAGCCTGATATTGCCCAAGGGAAGAATATGAGGCCTTGGTAAATTCCACTTCCTTTAAACTTCTTCTTTAGCAAAAGTGCTAATGCAAATCCTAGATTAAATTGAAAAAATAATGATACAACTATCCAAATTATAGTATTTAAAATAGTATCTTTAAAATAAGGATCTTTAAATACTGTTTTGAAGTTTTCAAAGCCTATAAATTCTATCTTACTTATATCCCAAAGTTGATAGCTCTGAAATGCCATAACTGTACCCTTAATCATAGGGTAGTATGTAAAAATAGCTATAAATAATATACCCGGGATAAGCATGCATATAATAAACCTTTTAGTACTTATTCTCACTCTTTTATTTGTTTTTTCCAAGCTCGCTCCCACCTTTTGAATTTGCTCACTAATCACAATTCATCGCTCACCATTTTATACAACTAACCCCAAATATCACAGCATTAACCTGACTTTTATATCAAGTTAATGCTGTACAAGGCTTATTTATTTTCCTTTTCCTTATGCCAATACTCTGACCATGACTTTGCAGCATCTTGAGTTGTCATCTGGTTTAGTAACATTTTCTGCAGATCTTGATCGCATTTCTTGATGAAAGGCCCCCACCCTTTACTATCAAAAGGCATTGTTACTCCCACATATTTGTCTGGCTCTGCAGACATAGCCATATAAGCCTTATAAGGCTCTGTTTTAAAGAAATCATCTTCAGATGCTGTTTTATAAATAGGAATCATTGAATTCTTTTTGCAGAAGTAAGTACTATTTTCCTCATTTAATAAGAAAGATAGGAATCTCCACGTTTCTTCTTTATGTTCTGAATATGATGTCATACCCCATCCTGCATATCCTGCAGGTGAATAAGATTTGCCAGATGGCCCTATAGGGAGCGGCGCCGTAGCCCATGTTCCATGTTCCATCTTTTCTTGACAGGTGGCTATAACTTCAGGATCTTGTATAAGCATTGCCGTAACTCCTGAATAGAAGTTTTCAACCATCTCTGCAAATCCCCAGCTTATAGAATCTTTTGGAGATATGTCATTGTACATCTTTTTATAAAATTCTAATGCATCAATTGCTTCTTTTCTATCAAATATAGTATCCCCATCCTTTGTATATATAGCACTACTGATATCAATGTCATCGCCTATGGTATCATGTATTACCATGGTTGCATAACTCTGGCCATTAGGGCCACCTCTAAAAGAATAGCCATATCTATTTTTAGGCGGATCTGTAAGTTGCTTCCCTATGTCATATAATTCTTGCCAAGTCTTTGGTGGCTCTAACCCTTTTTCTTTAAACCAATCAGCCCTATAATATAGGCATCTAATATAAAAGCCATAGGGTATTAAATAAGAATTCCCTCCAACTTCTTTAGCTTTAACCTTTGCCATGTCTACAAGTTTATCCATGCCATCCCAATTCTCCATATAAGTATCAAGGTTTTCAAGATAGTTATTGTTTAAAAATTGCTTTACAGTGTGGTCTCTTACCTCAACTATATCTAGAGGTTGTTTTGCCATTAGCATTTGGTTTATCTTATCATCTGCATTTTCTAGAGGAGGAGATATTAGCTCAACTTTTATATCTTTATTTTTATCCTCAAATTTTCCTATTATTTCATTAAGTATAGCTGTCCTTGCAGGGCTTGTAAGGCTCTCTACCATCCTTATAGTCACAACTTTGTCCACCTTTTCTAAATTATCTGCAGCTTTATCCCCGCATCCCACCATTGTAATTAAAAGCATTAATACTAAAATAAACGAAAGAACTTTCTTGCTAGACCTCATAAATATCCCTCTTTTAATTAATGTTAAAATACTAGTTTTACATGCAATTATTATTTAGCAAATAAAGTCAGTACTGCATCCATTCCCCACCATATTTATATGTTGACTATGTTATAAATATTCAGGCACTTGTATGGATTTATCTACCATGGATATGGTGTAATTTAACATATGGGAATATTTTTGAGCATATAAAATGCCATTCCCTAGCAAAGGGGATGGCATTTTAAGTTACTTTTTCTCTACAGAAATCCAAATCTTTATATATCGTTTTTCAACGTCGGGGATACTATGCTTCTTGACTTTGGCTGCTCACATTTGTTGGGAGCATTTTTATTTTATTTCACTATCAGCCCTAAAAGCTTCTGCTCAATCGACTTGCTCACAGCTGACTCTCCCCCAAATATTGTAGCGTCTTTTATATTTTTTGTTTTTAAATAATCAACTACATTGTCTGATAGGTCTTTGTCTGTCAATATAATCGGAGCATTGCAGTTTGCAGCATATACGCTTCCTGCAAGGGCATCTGGAAAGTCATTTCCTGTTGCTATACATATATTTTGTCCATATAAATTAAAGTATTTTGCGACATTAAGGGAAGTTTCGTACCTGTTTGCGCCGCCTATTCTTATCACATTGGCCATATCTATTGATGCTATTTCTGCTGCCTCTTTCTCTACATTCCTTGATATTGCTCCTTCTGATCCTATTATATATATACTGCTAGGCCTTATCTCCTGAATTTTTTTACGTACTGCTTCATTTATTTCATCCTTGTTGATTAAAAGTATTGGACTTTTCATTATAGCTGCAATGCTGCTTATAGATAATGCATCTGGGTAATTATCTCCGTTTACAAGTATAACAGGAGTACCCGTCTTCGCATTCAAGCTATCTGCTATTTTTACCGCTGTTTCATATCTATTTGCTCCGCATATTCTCTTTATACTGTTGAAACCTGAGGCAGATATTTTCTTTTCAAATGCACTGTCTATAACTCTTACGCCTCCAAGTATATATACTGTACCTGTATTGTCCATATTTTCTTTCATATAGTTTAATACTTTTTGCTGGTCTCCATCTGAACTTCCAACCAAAAGTATCGGAGCATTAAGCTTATATGCAAGCACACTTCCTGAGAGTGCATCAGGATAATTACCTGCAGTTGCCAGTATTACATTTGAAACCTTTCCTATATAACTTGCCTTTGCTATTTCAATTGCAGTGTCCACCCTGTTTAATCCCTGAAGCCTTTTTACTTCTACCGTAATCTGATCAGGAATATAGGAGCCCCCACTCCAATCTCCCCCTGAATTTGCATTAGAAACAGTTACCGTACATGTATCGATAAATCCTCCATCTGCTGTGGTTACCTTTATGGTAGCTGTTCCTGCAGATATAGGTGTTATCACCCCGTTACTATCTACGGAAGCAACTGATGGTTTATCGGAACTCCAAGTTATATTCTTGTTAGCTGCATCTGCTGGGCTTACTGTTGCTGTTAACTTTTCTGTTGCTTCTCCTGCAGTTAAGTTTATTTCCTTTTTGTTCAGGCTTACGCCCTTTACTGCTATAGGTGTTGGTACTTCCGTTACAGTTACTGTGGTACTCTCAGTACTCTTTGCACCTTTGTCATCAATGATGGTCAGTTTCACGGTATATGTTCCTGCTTTTGAATATGCATGGATTGGATTAGCCGACGTGTCAGTTGCTCCATCGCCAAAGTCCCACAGGTATGATGCTATTGTTCCATCCGGATCACTTGATCCTTCACTGCTAAATGCTATTGCACTTCCCGTTGTTCCGGTATATGGTCCGTTAATCTTTACAATAGGCGATTGATTTACAGCATCTTCTGGAAGAGTTACATTTATAGTATATGGTGCTGTATCACCCTCCATTTTATATAACTTCAGATAGTACTTGCCTGGTGCTGCATCATAACTGCCTATAAGCTGGGTGTCAGTCATTTGGGTAGCATATGCCACATAGTCATTAGTATTGCTTTCTTTAAATAATAGCCAGTTTACTATAGTATGATCAGCTGTTACCGTTATATCCACCATTCCTGGTGAAGTAACATTAAAATAGAATATATCCTGAATATCATTTGATGTAAATTCCCCGGTTACATCGACATTATTTTTTATAGGTCCGTTAGCCTGATCAAACCAATCATTGGGTTCGGTCTCCGTCGTTATTCCGGTATTTGTAAATTCTGTTACAGTAGCTATGGTACTCTCAGTACTTGATCCACCTTTATCATCAATAATAGTCAGCTTCACGGTATATGTCCCTGCTTTTGAATATGCGTGGGTTGGATTAGCCGACGTATCAGTTGTTCCATCGCCAAAATCCCACAGGTATGATACTATTGTTCCATCTGGATCATTTGATCCTTCGCTGTTAAATGTTATTGCACTTCCCGTTGTTCCGGTATATGGTCCGTTAATCTTTATAATAGGTGATTGATTTGCAGCGTCTCCTGGAAGAGTTACATTTATAGTGTATGGTACTATATCCTCCTCTTTAAACTTATATAATTTTAGGTAGTACTTACCCACTTCTGCATCATAACTGCCTGGAAGCTGGGTGTCAGTCATTTGACCGTTGGCCCATGCTACCCAATTATCAGTATCGTTTTCTTTAAATAATAACCAGTTTACTTTAGTGTGATCAGCTGTTACCGTTATATCCACCATTCCTGGCGAAGTAACATTAAAATAGAATACATCCTGACCATCACCTAATGTAAGTCCCCCAGATACGCTTGTATTACTTGTTATAGGCCCATTAGCCTTGTTAAACCAATCATTAGGCTCCGTTTCCGCTGCTATTCCGGTATTTGTAACTGTCACTGTAGTACTCTCAGTGCTTAATCCACCTATATCATCGGTGATAGTCAATGTCACAGTATATGGCCCTAATTTTGCATATGCATGGGTTGGATTAGCCGATGTGTCAGTTGCTCCATCACCAAAGTCCCACAGGTATGATTCCATAGTCCCGTCTGAATCGGTAGAACCTTCACTGCTGAATGTTATTTTATCTCCTAATACTCCAGTATATGGCCCGTTAATCTTTACAGCAGGCGGTTCGTTTGTAGTTCCATCCTGTTTAGGAAATGCACCATGGAACACCACATCATACTGGAACCTATTTGAACTATCTACGCTATAGTTTACAAAATAACATGTGAGCGTTTTATAACCATTCCATGAATCCTTTGCCAGTTTATTGAGAAAACCATTGGCCAAATCATTCATTGCCTTCCAATCATTAAGCTGCCCCTGCGTTGCTGCCCCAGTATATGTGCCTCTTAGTTCAAATGTATTAAAGAATTGGGACTTATGCACGGCAGTAGTTGTGTTAGTGAGCCCCGCTTCATTAATTATATTAGAATAAATATCCTTTGCACTTTTAGCAGTTGGTGGTACTAAATAATCATCCGCAACCAATGGAGTTATTAAATTGTTACTGTTGTAGCGGTCAACAAGATCCTGCAAATGGTTTCTATATGCTGTATTAAGCTCTGAATTATTACTTAATTCTTTGATATATTGGTCATATCCTTTTACATCATTTGCTTTTATATAGTTAGTGAGATTGTTAAATATATCAATGTCCTTCTCATACATATAGTCCATGAATGCAAATGAATATTGATAAAAGTCCCATCCATCTTCATACTTTGAATGGAACACCTGCGGCAGCGTAAACCATTTAGAGGAATCTAGTATATTGCTTACCATGGATTTACGAGGTACAATTCCATTAGTACGGGTGCCTCCTGCATTTAGTTCAGCATTTCCTTCCTCATACCAAGTTATCCTATTATTATTATATATTGCGGAACTTCCCCACATCCCAGGCACAACATATCTTCCCTGCAGATAATGGGTTGACTCATGGCGGAACAGCTCTTCCAAAGTATATATGCTCTGCTGCGGTGTCCTTTCATAAGTATAGAATGCCCCATCACCTTCAATATACATACCACCATTATCGGTACCTAACCCATATAAATAATAATTAAACTTATATTCATCTGGGCTATTATAAATCATTACATGGAGTACCTCATCAGCGTTGCCAGGCTCAAGAGCCTTGTCATTTCCAGACATCCTATGGTATTGTGCTTTTATTTCTTTGGATGCCCAATAAAGCCTTTGTATCTTTTCAGTTGTTACTTTATCTCCAGTATTAAATATCATTTTGCCATCATCAAAGGTGTAACTATTTGGTAAATATTTAGCTTTTCCATCTGCCTTTATTTTATTCATATCAACCATATTGCCATCATTGTCTACACCTTTATAGTTATTTGATATGGCACCTGCAGCCTCGAAATACTGTGGGCTTAGGTAAGGATAGGTATGCATTGCCTGTGTTAGTATCCTGTTTCCTTTAGTAGGATCACTAGATACCTTTGCTACCGTACCTATTTCATATAATGCATTATTAATCAGCCATCCATTTTCTGCAGTTACATCTTCATAAATAGCAAAGCGTCCTACATTATCTATATAGTCCTCAATTTTTCCATACCATGGACTGTCGATGGCTTGTCCAGTATAAAAATATTCATAGATATCATACCTTATTGCATCCATTACACGCCAAAGAGCATTGCCTTTTCCATAGTCCTTTATATAGTTGTCCATGTTTGAGTAGTAATCATCCAAAATGGTATTGGCAAGATTGACAACTTTATCATCGCATGAGCCATTTGCTATTAGCAGCCCAAATGCTGCGATTACAGAATTCTGCTCTGCTGTACCAAGTTTGAAATTTGGGTTATTTCCTATTGCCATCAATGCGGGAATGCATTTGTTATGAAAATCCCTGTTGTTTAAATACTTCAATTGTGGATTATAAAATCCAAGATAAAATCCCGCTCTGACAACTTCTACAAGAGTAGGTATTCCTTTATTGTAACTGCTCGTATAGGTGCTTCCTCTTTGCTTAATTTCATTAATAAGATACTCTACACGTTTTTGGTCGCTATAAAAGATGCGTGCATCCTCATTATATTTGAAAAGATCAGTTATCTGATTCCACATAACCGAGGTAATCGTATTTACAAGATCCGGTAACTCGAGTTTATTTAAATCTGCCATAGAGTATGTCTGCTGTATACCCTCAGCAAGTAGTGCACTATTTTTTTTATTCTTATTCTTACTAGTGGTACTATTCAAAGGGCTAGGTGGTTTTGGATGTGTATTAGGTAAGTCTTCTCTGCTTTTGACATGTATGCTTTCCTGAACCACTTTATCATGGGTCTGCTTTCCCTGAGGCGAGAGGAGCTGCATTGCTAAGTCTTCATTTGTTTTAGCATTTACAACCTTAGGCGGTGGACTGCAAAACGAAGCAGCAAAAATCATGAATGCACACAGTACGCATAGCAGCCTTTTGCAAGGCAGCTTTTGCCCTGTCTTTTTAGCAGTACCAAGTACTTTTTTAATTTGTTTCATAAGACAGCCTTCTTTCAAATTTGAAGATAATTTTGATAATCTATATGATATTCATCGAAAAACCATATTCATAAGTATCTTCAACTACTCTAACTAGGTGGAATTTCTGGAGAACCTCCAATACATACTTGATTGTGGGGTTCTCCAGTTTTTTTATTCCAACTAGTCTGAGGCAGTCCATCTTTTGATTTCTTTACATTCTCTGCACTTACCTCTGATTTATCTTTGTTAGCTTACTTTTTATTAACATTTAAATTGCTTAAGTCCATACCATATCCATAATTTGCATGCATGTTGTAAAATGCCTTCGTATTACCGTCTTTATCGCTAAGTACGATAAAACCAGGTTTCCATTCTCCATAAGGCAAATCCATTGCTGAGAATGAGTCAGCTATTTTAGCTCTGTATAAGCCGCCTGCAGTACGGGTAAGATTTATTTCGTTATTAAAATGAATAGTTTTAACGCTGCCGTCGCCATATATTCTGTCCATAGTAGTAACATATGTCATTTTAGCAGTATCAGCGAGATTTCCTTCTGTATCTACATATATATAGCCATCTTGTATATATGTGTTTTTTATTTTAATTGAATTTAGTACATCACTATCATATATAGGTGCTGCATCATTCTTTGTACCCTTCATTATATGAATCTTAGCAACGCTTCTATCCTTATTCTCTGCTGTAACAAAAATCTTTAAGCCATAGCTGGCAAGATTAAGGCCACACTCATGTCCAGAAGGACTATCATATTTTAAGCTGTCATCAAATACGGGTATCATATTTGTGCTTGGATCTTTAGTTACATAAGCATTGCCCCAAACCTTTGTAAATGCCGAGCTATCCTTTAGGCTAAATGCTGCATCATGCATCTGGTAGGTCACATATTCAAGCCAAGGAAGGGTGTGTTCATCCTTATACGATATAGGTTCCTGGTCTGCATCTACAATACCAACAGAGCAATATCCAGGATGATCTACTACGGCCTGATCAGGTCTGCCTTTCGAATCTCTTGGATCTCCAAATTTTTCATTTACATACCAGATTATAAGACCTGGGTCGTACTTAAGCTCCTCCCAGAATGAGGTAACATCGTAAAGCCCCTTGTCCACCAATCCATTGTCATAATTTCTCCACTCAAGCATATAATAATGCTTATAAGTTCTCTCCCCATTTACTGATACAGTGAAGCCATCAAGGTCAAACTTAGGATTCCCTTCAGCATCATCGAAGAATATCACTTTCTCAATTGGTGTAGCTTCTATAGAATCAAGCTTCGAATCTTCCTCAGTATCATCAGGAAGTACATCTTTATCACTTGGTGTAACTTCTATAGGGTCAGGCTTTGAATCTACTTCAGCATTATCAGAAAGTACCTCTTGTTCATTGGGCACAATTTCTACAGGTTCAGGCTTTGAATCCCCTTCAGCATCGCCTGGGAGTACTTTTGCAGTAACTTTTATATTGTCTATAAATATGCCGGTATTCGGTGTATTTGTATCACTCCAGAAGTAGAACTTTAAGCTAATACTTCTTCCGGCATATTGGCTTAAATCAAATTCTGCCTTAATCCACTCATTGGATTTTCCTGTTATGCCATACCCTGGGTTCCTGTCTGTAAGATCATTCGGAGTATCATCATTTGGATTATCTGTAGTAGTTATGTTTCCTGATATAGATACAAAGCCGCCTTCCTTAGAATCCTTTACCTGTACGGATGCATAGTCCCAATCCTGCTCAATATCGTACCATGTATCAAATTCTAGCTTTATCTCGCTTCCTTTAGGAATATTTAAAAGATCTATACTGGTTATAGCTGATTCGTTTGCTGAATTTTTTATGCCGCTGTAATAAGCATTACTCTTATAATCGATAATTTGGTCGGTTCTATCAGGAAGATCAATCCTCAAAGCGCTGTTGTTTTTTCCATTTAAAGTTGCCTGATCTAAAATTACATCTACACCATTTTCATTAATATCAGCTAAATTTAATGTCTCTTTTTTCTGCCAATTTGTTTTAACTCCCTTTTTATCAAATATCTCCTGCAACAAGTCTTTGCAAAAAGCACCATAGCTATTTGGCTTAGATCCTCTTAATGAACCAGTATAACTTCCGCCCATTAATGACCAGTATTCTACAGGTACTTGGCCACGACCGTATAGATCTGGTAACCCTAAATAATGGCCATATTCATGAGCAAATAAGTCAACAGGAATGTCCTGCTCAATTGCCAAGAAATTATCAGCCTTTAATTTATTACCTTTTGTATCCGTAACCTCATGCTTTGGATTATTATCATACCATGTTAACGCGGATCTAAACGGCCAGATTGCATCTTCGCCAAGTGAGCCGCCGCCGAATTCTTCTCCCAGCCCTGGATGAATTACAACAATACAATCAATTTCACCATCTGGCTCAAAATAATTGCCGTTATTATTATAATCATAAGGATCCTCTACATCATAATCTGCCAGATTAATATTTGGATCCTTTGCAACAGCATCAAGAGCCTCTCTGACAAGGTCGCAGGTTCTATTCTGCTCCTTCCAGTCTTCATTGCTCCCATAATATGCTGCTTCGCGACTTGCTGGATACCATCCATGCACTCCGCCTTTTACCTCAACAGTCCCCCGGGATTCTTCTTTAATAAATTTATTTATTGATATATAACTTCCCTCATCGCTGCCTTTATAAAAGTCTTCGCCGAAGAACATATTATTATATAATTCAGGTGTACAGTCTTTACCTTCAAAATTATTTATTCTCCAATCCTCTTTGTCATCTATGTCTTCATGGTTGTAATCTGTAAAGTCCATAGCTATAACAAGAGGTTTCACGGTAACCTGTACTTCTCCAGGCTCATTTGGAACAAAGTCTAATGAATGATCATGGTATTCAGGTGGTGTATAACTACCTGAACCGCCGCCAATTGGTATTTGTGTTTGCTGGTCAGCTATAGCCTTAATAACCTTCTCAAGATCAGTAACAATATTGTCTGGAACAACCGCTGTTCCGCCTAAAACAACAATACTGCTATTTACTGACATGCTATCTTTAAGAAACTCTTTTGTATCATACGGGATATTGGAATTTACTAAAACAATTGGTGAAGAAGTAACTGCTGCTAAAACAGAACCTGCCAGTGCGTCAGCATAACCTTTACCTGTAGCAATATATACTTTATTAAAACTCAAATCTGAAAAAGCCTTCATAACAGCAACATTTGTACTATACCTATCATTTCCAGACAGAACTTTTGAGTTGGGTATAAGATTTTTAACTGAATCACTTATAACACCATTCCCGCCAATTATAAATGTATTTTTGATTTCTTTTGAAGAAAGGAATGAAGTAACACCATCTGGTAGGTTATCCTTCTTAGTCAATAGTATAGGCATTCCTCTATAAGCAGCGATTGAAGATATTGACAATGCATCGGCAAAAGATTCATCTGAACCATTTGCAAGCACAGCTTCAGTGATTGTCCCAAGTTTTTCTTCTACTTGTTCTGCAATCTTTAATGAGGTAGCATATCTGTCGTTTCCGAATATACGATTAGTTGATATTCCTTTGGATTTGATTAAATCTTCTATTGTCTGAGGTATAACGCCTGTCCCACCTATTATAAACGCATTTTTTGTGCCAAGGGATGAAAGATAATTTAATACATCAGAATTTTGGCCTTTAGGATTTATTAATATAATTGGTGCATTATACGCTTTTGCCAGCGGGGCAGCACACAATGCATCAGCCGAGGACTCACCTGTTACCAATACAACAGTATCGGCTGACTTCCATCCAGCCTTAACAATGTTTAAGGATGTCTCATATCTGTTATCCCCGCCATACCTAATTGATATATTTTTTGCTGCATTAGTTGATGCAAAAGCTGCTACATTAAATGTTGATAAGCAAAAAACGAGAACAATCGAGATTAAATTAATACACTTTTTTCTCACTTCTAAACTCTCCTTTCTTAATAGCCCTCCCTTGTATATCTGATTTTATATTTTGTTAATCAGTCACCCCCTCAAAACTACATTCAAGTGTTAAACTGATACTGAAACTGAATATTTTTCATGAACGGTTGTCCATATACTGACTATATTCCAAATATTTGGACATTTACATGGATTAATTTATCACAAATATGGTATAATGTTACATGTTTGTGACATAATGGGTAGTAGTATTGAGCATATAATAAACGAAATGGGCAATATTGATTTGAACGTTTATTGGTAGAAGTGGAAAAGCGTACTCTAGGCCATCATTATAGCCTAGCAATAAAAAAAAATCTTAAATCGCTGCCCCCCTAGCTAAGGGAACGGCGATTTAAGATTCTTTGCATAACGAAAAATAATTTACGTATTAGGGAGATGCTTTCACATCTCCCTTAATATTTTTCATAGCCATTGTATTATAATTTAATTATCTTCCAATTCTATTATTATAACACCTGACTTTTTTATATTTAATTTAATTAGTCCAGTTTTATAATCCACCTGCTCACATAGTATTAAGTTACCACGGCAATCATACTGTGACATTTTACCTCTTATATCCTCTTCTATAACAAGATATATTTCCTCTGTCATTGCACCATTTACTATTATTAGTTTTTTAGGTATGTTAACCCCTGTTTTTATATACATATCATCATACAAAGCAATGATACGTTTATCGTCATTCTCGGCCACAACAACAGGATACATTGCCTCAGGTGATGCTGGCATTAATTTTCCTTGTAATAGTACATCCCTATTATCTATCCAGAAGGAAGTCCAGAATTTAGTCACTTCCATATGCTCTTTTGACAACTTATCAAGTCTCATTGAAAACTGCGGGACTGAAAAAAGTATATTTATAAACTGCGATGCTACGCTCTCTGCAGTATCATTATTCGACCACATAAGCATATCAGAGTGCACGGCAGTATCTCCCGAAAGAAGCCTTAAGTCTATTGTCTCAATCCTGTTTGTAACTGGATCATTTGGACAATCTGAAGCCCTAAACATATTTCCATACTTTCTCATACACGGTCCTATATACCTTTGCCTAAATTCAATCATTATATCGGGTTTCAGCTTTTTAAGTCTTTCCATTACACTGCTAAGGAGTAAATCCACTGCCTCCTGAACTGATTCCGTATCCCTTCTATTGTCTATCTCAAGAGCCTTTGTACATGCTCCCCTTAAATCGAACTGGTCTACAAAATCCAGTTTTAGTCCATCAATATTCCAGTTTAAAACTGCTGATTCATATATGTTTATCAGATATTCTCTAACCTCAGGGTACCTTGGATCTAGTACCCCTGCTCCCAAATAATCAATATTATATAAAACCTTATCACTAAACCTTTCCCATGCTTTTGATTTAAACCCAACAAACGGTACGCTGTACCAGATCATATATTTCATGCCAATTTCATGAACCTTTTTTACATGCCCCTGCATATCTTTAAATTTATTGCTGCAAATCTCCCAATCGCCACAAAATGCATATCCCCTGTTATTATCATCCGTCTGCCAGCCATCATCAACTATAATCGTTTTATAGCCAAGCTCTTTTGCAGCTTTGCACTGCTCTTCTATTTCATAATCCTTAAGGTTTTGGTGAAAGCTATACCATGTCGAGTACATAGGCATTTCAGCATATTCAGGTACATGAGATGGTTTATAGCTGCCCAAGGTTTCATACCACTTTGATGCATCGTTTATTGCCTCGTAATATGGTACATTTCTGCAGTCTATCCTTATGGTTCCCTCATAATGCTTCTGTTTTTTAGAAGGCTCAGTGAAGAGCGTAATCTTACATCTAATTTCCCCCGTTTCTTCCTTTACACCCATATTAAATAGAACGCTATTTAAAGCATCAGAATAAGAAACTGAAAGTCTGTTTCTTTTATCTCCACTGTAAAATACTACAACAGGAGCATTTACAGTGCCTTTAAAAGATATATTCCCCATCCAATCCACTGGAAGGCTCATATTCCTCCCAGAGCCTGGATGCCAGAATGATTGTATATCGATTATGTCATGATACCATATAATATCAACCGGAGAAAAAGCAATTTCATCATCACAATTGATATCCAGCTTAACATATAGTATCCCGTCTATTTCATTGGTGCTTATATCAACTTTTAAACTATCATCTTTTATGACTTCAAAATCACAAGGCTGTTTCATATTGACCTCCGCTCCGCTGCTACTTATGCAGCATAAATTATGTTAAATACAAATATAGTAAAAGCAAGGCTAATAAGCTTATTTCACTATATATTTATTTTTGCAGTATACCTTTCATTAGTATCAACTTCGACCCCTGAATATGAATAGGTTTGGCCGTCTTGTTTAGTTTCCCACTTAGCCTTAACCTCTGTATCATTTACTAGAATAGTATCTACTTTTCCCTTAAACATTGCCCTCCACGTAATAGGGGTACCCGTTATATTTATAAATGAAGTTTCATAGACTCCCTTATGCTTTACAGTTATTTCATTACCTAGTACAGGCAAGTTTTTTATCTCTGTCCAATCCACATCGCAAGTCAACCTTCCTGTTGTTTCGACAAGCCTATTTTTAGCATCTGGTTTAATACCCATCATGCCTGTTGCTATACTTCCAATTACAGCATAGGACACCTCAGGATATTCCCTTCTTTTAAGTGCTGGATCTATAAGTTTCATGAGATACTTATAGGCTTCGTCGGAGCATCCATACCTATATAAAATCTCGGGAAAATATGACATTGACTCAACATTTGTACCTTTGCAGCTTATAACAGATTTCAAAGCTTTTTTAATCTTATGGCTGCCTTCTGCTATCCCAAAATATAAAGGCATGGAAGATGCAGTGTTAAAATCATCATCGCACCCTTTAGGGATATAAAATTCTCCATCTAAGCAGGTAAAGCCATAGTAACTTTGTCTATCATCACTCCACCACTTTGAATTGAACATATCTTTAAGATTTTCTGCCTTTTCTTCATATATCTTAGATTTTTGAACATCCCCATTAAGCTTCAATATTGTTGCATAAGCCATAAAGCCTGCATATTGGGCACAGATCATATCATGACCTACAAAATTATCTATTGTTCCTACACAGTCCTCCATGTAAGAAGCAATCCCTCTGTAATTTACTGGACCTTTATGCTCCATAATGCCATCATTGTTTATATCCCATGCTTTAATATAGTCTTCTACTGTACGTTCATAAAAGTTTAAAAACACGTCACTATTAATATAGTCCCTATCCCCGGTCCATTGGTACTGCCTATAGCAGCAATCAAGAATGTCAAAATTTGCAGGTAGGTTATACCAAAAGTCTTCATCGCTTTTATAGTCAACAGGTGCTGGAGAATCAAACTTATTTATTTCCCAATAACTACACCAATCTCTTTTTTCACTTATATTTTGTGCAAACTTTTCTAACATGTTTTTGTTGAATTTATAAAGTCCAAGCACTTGGGCTCCTGTACTCTGGTGGGCTACATCACGCATGCAAAATGCATAACGACTTGGAAGTGATGCCTCATACCAATCACCAACAGTATCTCCCGTGAAAACATATTTTAGAGCTTGACTCTTTGCCCAGTAAAAACCTTCATTGAGTTTTATATTAGAAGAATCAAATTCAACTTTACTGTTTATTGTCTCACTGCTTTCAAGCATATACCTTTCCCTCCATACTGAAAATGACTACTCCTTCACGGCTCCTACTCTCATTCCATGTATAAAGAAATTCTGGAAAAATGGGTATATTATAATTATTGGAGCTGTTACTACTACCGTGGCAGCAGCACGCACTGTTACTGGGGAAAGCTCGCTGTATTTTGAATGCAGCAGCTGCTGATCCCTTATTCCTGTTATTGCTTCCACTTCAAGTAATAGTCGTTTTAAATATACCTGGAGGGTGTCAAACTGACCTGATGGGTTATATATCATACAATCAAACCATGAATTCCAATGGCCAACAGCAACAAATATACATACTGCAGCAATAACAGGGGTGGCCATGGGCATTGCAATTTTAAAGAATACTGTTAGTTCTGAGGCACCATCTATTCTTGCTGATTCAAATATGGCTTCCGGTATATCCTGCATATAGGCCCCAATAAGAAGCATGTAGTATGGGGCTAGAAGGCCTGGTATCCAATATACATTAAATGAGTTTGTCATGTGCAGCCTTACCATTAATAAGTAAAATGGTATCAGCCCTCCTCCAAAGTACATTGTAAAAACAAATAGCTTCCTCATGAACCTTCTTCCTGAAAACCACTTTATAGTAATTACATAAGCTAATAAAGATGTACAAAATACACATGTAATTGTACCAACAATAACCCTTAATACTGACATAATAGTAACCTTCAATAGTTTTACATCTTCAAAAATATATTTATAGGCAGACGTTGAAAACTTTCTTGGGAAGAAGTATATTCCGCCTTTTACTGCATCCGTGCTATCGTTAAACGATACTGCAAGTTGGTTAATAAATGGGTAAACCATTATAAATATAACCATCAACATCAAAATAATATTAATAAAATCAAATATTCTACTACCTATACTTTTCCTATAATAATCTTGATCCATAAAATCACCTCATCAATTTATATAAAGAGATAACTTTCTTTTTTATATAACAGTAACATCAAAGAATTTCTTAACTGCTTTATTTACCAAAAGTACTAGTGCAAAACTTATTACAGATTTAAAAATGCCAACAGCTGCAGCATAAGAATAGTTACCCATCTGTATGCCATAACGGTATGAATAAGTATCAATAACATCCCAATACTCTCTAGTCTGTGGTGCGCCTAGCAATAGCTGCTGCTCAAAGCCTGCATTCAATATTCCTCCAAGGCCTAAAACAAACAAAAGTCCAATGGTATTTCTAATACCTGGTAAGGTAATATGCCATACCATTCCAAATCGTCCTAAACCGTCTACTGCCCCGGCATCGTATAATTCGCTATCAATACCAGCTATAGCAGACAAATATATAATTGATGACCATCCAACTTCCTTCCATATATTAGCAGAGGTTAGAATTGTCCAGAAATACTTTCCTTCTCCTAAAAACGAAATAGGGTTGTCTATCTTTCCCATCTTTAAGAGTATCTCATTTAATAACCCATCTGTACTTAGAAATGAGAAAAGTAAGCTTGCAGTAACAACCCATGAAACAAAGTGAGGCAAATAAGATATTGTCTGTACTGTTTTTTTGAAATGCTTATTTTTAATTTCATTTATTAACAAGGCAAGTATAATTGGTGCAGGAAAGCCAAATAATATTCCAAGACCACTTATTGATAAAGTGTTTCTTAATACCATTTTAAAGTCAGGGCTTTCAAAAAACTGTCTGAAATACTTCAAGCCCACGAACTTGCACTCAAATATGCTTTTGCCTGGTATGTAGCGCACAAATGCCATTAAGTTACCATACATAGGATAATAGCAGAATATTAACACCCATATTATCATGGGTATACATATAAGCCATACTTCTTTTTCTTTTATAAAGGTTCTCTTAGCCTTTTGAAATTTGGTTTCAGTTTTTTTAGTCTGAGTAGTTAATTCAGCCATTATATTCCTCCATTCTCAACAATGTATATACTTTATTAATAGAGAAGGCAAATTCTTGCCTTCTCTATTAATATTTTTACTTTGATAACTTTTCAAGGTTCTTTTTATATTCTTTGCTGATATACTCTTGAACTTCATTTACTCCTGCTTTGTCAAGCATACTCTTTAGCTGCTCATAGTTCTTGTCAAATTCCCCTTCAGTCTTACTTAACACTGCTTTTGCCCAATATGTTTGAGCTGTATCATAAACCTGCTGCATCTTAACCTTTATAGGATCATCAAATTCAGGGAAGATCTGGTCAAGTGCTGAACTATCATAAATAGTATCCTTTAAATTATCATTCATTAGTTTTTTCCATTTTGCATCATTGTTAAAGCACTGGTCAATCCATGCATTTGCACTTTCATCATCACTCATAACACCCTGTGGGTGACAGAACCAAAATTGATTCGGTCCTAGTAGATAATGTGCATCATAGTCATATGTTCCATTAATTATTCCATCCTTTGCCTTTTCACTATAGCTCCACTTTCCATCTTGGAAGTTCCAATTGGAATTTTCCTCGTTTGGTATTCCCCATGCCATAAGCCTTGTACCAGTTGGAGTTATATTAAAGTTAAAGAATCTCATTAAGTCTTCTGGGTTTTTGCACTTATCTGTTATAACCGTATAGCCCCATCCTGTTGTATCCTTTGGTGAAAGATATGCTGCAGGGGCATTAGCTGCCTTTATCTTAACCTGTACGTATCTTTGCTCTTCTTTCCAGTCTTTATTTTCTTTCTGCCAGATTTCGTGGCCAGCATTCCAGCTTTCCCACCATCCTCCTATATGTCCTGCTATCCTCTCTCCTGCAAACTTTGCCTTCCACTCATCATACTTATTTGAGAATGCGTCAGGATCGAGCATCCCATCTCTATAAACCTGATTGTAAAACTTAGTAAACTCTAACCCCTCTGGTGTATTAATCCAGTGCGTAAGGTTATGATCTGCATCTTCCTTGTACCCTTCTTTTAATCCCCATATACCTGCTACAGTATCTATTGAACAGTTTTCATTCCATGAAAGAGCATATACCTTTTCACCTTTTGCATTCTTTGGATGAGCTGCTACCATCTGCTTTAATATTTCATAATATTCTTCTGGTGTTTCAAACTTTGGAGATCCCATCTGCTGATACCAGTCCCAACGTATATGAGCACTAGTATCTGGTATTGGGAGCATTCCCCATCCATAAGGAAGTCCATAAATTTTTTTGTCATCATCTAAATATCTTCCATAATCTTTGCCAAGTTCCTTTTTTATATCTTTGCCAACTTTATCAACATAAGGAGTTAAATCTATTATCTTACCCTGCTCTTTCCACTTGTCCACATCTGTTTTGGACATATTAGTAATAACTTCTGGATACTCACCTGATGACAGCATCAAGTTTAGTCTTTCGTCTCCGTCTGTATCATACACTATTTTGTCAATCTTTACGTTAAAATTATCCAGCATATACTTCTGCATCTGTGCGCTGTTCTTTTTTGCCTTATCAGGATTGCCTTTTCCCTTTACGTAGTAAGAAAACTCAGTTGTGTTAACTGGTATATCCCACCCATATTCATTTTTACCTTTACTCTCTGGCGGAGTATCATCAACTTGCACAACCTCTTCTTTACCGCATCCCGTAAATAAACCTGCAATAATACATGCCACCGTTAAAACACACAATAACCTCTTTTTCATTGCATTTCCCCCTTTTAATTAATATTAAAATACTAATTTCATATGCAATTACTTGTTGCTAAATGAAGTCAGTGCTACCTTTATTACCCATGCTGTCTATATATTGATTATATTATAAATATTCTGGTATTTGAATGGAGTTATTTATTACAAACATGGTATAATGTAATATAAGGGGAGAATATTATGGACAATATTGTTGAACATATAATAAACGAAAGAAACGGTCTTGATTTAAATGTTTATCATGTTGGAATGGAAAAATGTACTCCAGGTCATCATTATGGCCCAGCCGTGAGAAATCATTATCTGATTCATTATGTACAAAAAGGCCAAGGTACTTTTTATGTTGGAAATAAGTCGTACAGTCTTTCAAAAGATCAGGGTTTTCTTATCTGCCCTGATACTATAACATATTATGAAGCCAGTAGTTCTAATCCTTGGGAGTATATGTGGGTAGGTTTTAATGGCTTCAAGGCAGAGTCATATTTAAAATATGCAAACATAACCCAAGAAAACCCAACCTTTGTATATGATAAGGACAGAGCCCTAGAAGAATGCATGAGCAACATGATTGCTGCATGCAAATACAAAAAGTCAAACGAGATAAGGCTTAAAGGTCTAATCCATATCTTCCTATCTGAACTTATAGATAATTCTAATATTAATGGTGTTGAACAAAAGTATCCTAAGGATATTTATATAAGGAAAGCAGTTGAATATATTACTAATAATTATGCTAGGAATATAACTGTAAGAGACATTGCAGATTATCTGTGTATTAGCAGAAATTACTTTTGCAGTATTTTTAAAAAAGCCATTGGAAAGCCTTCTCAGGAATATCTAATACAATATAGAATGGATAAAGCATGCGAATATATGTACAATAACGATTTGTCCATTAGCGATATTTCCCACTCAGTGGGGTACGAGGATCCTTTCACATTTTCTAAGGTATTTAAAAAAACAAAAGGGTTAAGTCCTAAACAATATAGGCAATGTCAGCAAAAGTCCATAGAGCCTAAAGAGGCACAAAAGTGATACATCAAATACTAAATAGCATATTTTGCTATGGCACTATTTTTGTAAATAGTGCCATAGCTTTTATTTATTTTGTCCATCTAAGAATTGGGTTTCTTGCAGCTTTTACATCATCTAATCTCCTTACGGGACTATTATAAGGAGCATTCTTTAACTTTTCAGGATCTTCTTTGGCTTCCTTAGCAATATTTATTAAAGCATCAATATATGCATCTAAAGTCTCTAGGCTCTCACTTTCTGTTGGTTCTATCATAAGTGCATTATGAACTATAAGAGGAAAATAAACTGTTGGTGGATGGAAACCATAATCTATTATTCTCTTTGCAACATCTAGTGTGGACACATCATTTTCGTTGTCTTTAAGCCCTGCAAACACAACCTCATGCATACAAAAGTGATCTATTGCAACATTATAATAATCTTTTAATCTAACCTTTATATAGTTAGCATTTAATACAGCATTTTGTGAGGCTTCTTTTAGTCCATCTCTTCCCATTGTTAATATATAACTATAGGCTCTAACTAAAACCCCAAAATTGCCATAAAAGTTCTTCACCTTTCCAATTGATGATGGTCTATCATAATCTAAATAATACTCTCCATCTTCCATTTTAATTAATGGGGATGGTAAAAATTTCACTAAATCATCACGAGCCCCAATAGGTCCTGCTCCAGGGCCTCCGCCGCCATGGGGAGTTGAAAACGTTTTGTGAAGATTTAGGTGGCACACATCAAACCCAATATCTCTAGGTCTTGATATACCCATTATGGCATTCATATTAGCTCCATCATAATATAAAAGTCCTCCAGCTTCATGAACAAGGTCTGCAATCACTTTTATATTTTCTTCAAATAGTCCTAATGTATTTGGGTTTGTAAGCATAAGTCCTGCTATTTCATCAGCTTCATCATTTAATATGGATTTTAATTCCCCAATATCGATTAAACCTTTCTCGTTCGATTTAACCTCTACAATTTCATATCCTATTACAGAGGCACTTGCAGGATTAGTTCCATGAGCTGAATCCGGAACTATTATCTTATTTCTTTTAAAATCCCCTCTGCTTTCATGATATGCCTTAATAACCATAAGCCCTGTAAGCTCTCCATGAGCACCAGCAGCAGGCTGAAGGCTGACTCCATCAAAACCAGTTATCTCACATAATGCATTAGATAGATTATACATAAGCTCTAATGCTCCTTGGACAGTTTCCTCAGGCTGGAGAGGATGAATCCTTGTAAACCCAGGAAGGGATGCCATATCCTCATTTATTTTGGGATTATACTTCATTGTACATGAACCTAAAGGATAGAATCCTTTATCCACACTATAGTTTTTATTAGAAAGATTAGTGTAATGCCTTATTACATCAACTTCACTTACCTCTGGTAGGTCAGAGTCGTCTTTTCTAAGCATATTATCTGGAATTAAATCCTTAATATCTACATCAGGTACATCAAGTTCTGGAAGCTTATAGCCACGTCTGCCTTCCTTAGAAATCTCAAATATAAGTTTGTCGTAGCCCATTCTCAAATCACCTCCATTATGTGTACTAATCTATCTATTTCTTCTTTAGTTCTTTTTTCAGTAACGCATAAAAGCATAGAGTTTTTATACTTAGTATATTCCTTTTCTAATAAATATCCTCCTAAAATTTCATTGCATAATAGTTCTTCATTTATTTGCTCAGCATTTAAATTTGAAGTTATTGCAAACTCCTTAAGGAAAGGTTTATTAAATAAGGGTTTAAACTTGCCTGATTTAGTAAGTTGATTAAATGCATAGTGGGCCTTCTTTGTGGAATTTAATGCAACCTCTTTTATACCCTCTTTTCCAAGAGTTGAAAGGTATACTGCCGCCCCTATTGTATTTAATGTTTGGTCTGAACAAATATTAGAAGTTGCTTTCTCTCTTCTTATATGCTGCTCACGAGCCTGAAGAGTTAATACAAACCCCCTTTTGCCATCAACATCACAGGTTTCACCAACTATTCTTCCAGGCATCTTCCTCATAAGCTTTGAGGTTGTTGTCAAAAAACCAATATTAGGTCCTCCAAAGTTTAAGTTTGCTCCTAATGCTTGTCCTTCACCAACAACAATGTCCGCCCCCATCTCCCCAGGACTTTTTAATATACCAAGGGATATGGGATCTACGCTCATTATAAACAAAGCCTTATTATCATGAGCAATCTTCCCAACTTCTTCCCCGTCTTCAATTATTCCGAAAAAGTTAGGACTTTGTATTAAAACTGCTGCAGTATCTTTGTCAACTAATTTTTTGAGCTTTTCAATATCTAATACCCCATCATCTGATTCTGCTTCTATAATATTAAGCCCTCTAAACCTGCCATAGGTTTTCAAAACCTTTCTAGTCTCAGGATTTACTGTGGAAGATATAATAATGTTTTTTCTTCTTGTAGATGTGGATGCCATTATGCAGCTTTCAGCTGCTGCAGTAGGACCATCGTACATAGACGAATTTGAAACCTCCATGCCTGTTAGACTGCATATCATTGTTTGAAACTCAAATATTGACTGCAATGTTCCTTGGCTTATTTCAGCCTGATAAGGTGTATATGCAGTATAGAATTCAGGCCTTGATGTTATGTGCTTAACAACTGAAGGGATATAATGGTCATAGGATCCTGCTCCTAAAAATGAAACTACCTCGTCCATGTTTATATTTTTATCTGCTACGGCTTTAATTTTCCCTGAAAGTTCTAACTCTGATATTCCTTTATCTAAGTCTAATTCCCTTTTTAGCCTTAATTCCTTTGGTATATAGCTAAAAAGATCCTCCATTGATTTTATTCCTATTAAATCCATCATCTCTTTCCTTTCAATATCTGTGTTTGGGATATAGGGAAACATGAAACTCCTCCTTATTTAGCTATTTTTTCATAATCTTCTGGGCTTAATAGCCCATCAATTTCAGATGCATCTGTTAATTCAACACAAATCATCCAACTTTCATATGGTGCTTTATTTACTGATGCAGGGTTATCTACTATATCTTCATTAATCTCTATTACTTTACCACTAACAGGCATATAGCAGTCTGAAGCAGCCTTTACAGACTCTAATACTCCAAAGTTATCTCCCTTTGAAAACTCATCATCCACATCTGGAAGCTCAACATAAACTATAGACCCAAGGGAATCCTGAGCATGATCAGTTACTCCTATATAAGCCTTATCTCCTTCTACCTTTACCCACTCATGATCCTCTGAATATAACAAGCCTTTTTCTACTACCATTTCATTTCCTCCTCATATATTATTTTTGCGTTTTCTTAGTATAGAATTGTCTTTTAATTATTTCAGCTTTTAACCTTTTCTTTCTTATAGCAATTATTATTTCATTTCCTATTTTAGCATGGTCTGCATCTATAATGGCTAAGCCAATGTTTTTCTTTAGAGTCGGTGAAAAGTACCCTGTAGTTATTGTGCCAATCTTTTGATCATCTGAGTAAACTTCATAGCCATGCCTTGGAATTCCTCTATCCTTCATTTCAAAGGCAACAATCTTTCTATTTAATCCATTCTCTTTTTGGTTTTTAAGTGCCTCGCGGCCTATAAAATCCACTTTATCTAATTTTACAAAGAAACCAAAGCCAGCTTCTAAAGGTGTTATATCTTCTGAAAGCTCATTTCCATACAAAGGAAGGTTTGCTTCAAATCTCAATGTATCTCTAGCGCCAAGTCCTACAGGAACTATTTCCTCATCATGGCCAACCTCAAGTATTCTATCCCATAGGGAGACTACATCCTTGGGTGACACATATATCTCGAATCCATCTTCCCCCGTGTACCCTGTCCTAGATACAATAGCTTTTTTACCGTCTATATTTACATCTCTTAAGAAGTGAAAAAATTTTATTTGTGATAGGTCAACATCTACTAACTTTTGAAGAATACACTGTGCTTTAGGCCCTTGAATTGCAAGTTGTGCCGTGTCATCTGAAATATTGCATATATCGGCATCAAAATCTCCAACATTATCTACTATCCATTTATAATCTTTATCTAAGTTACTTGCATTTACAACCAAAAAATATTCATCTTTAGAAAATCTATATACTAATAGATCATCTACAACTCCACCGTTTCTATTGCACATGAATGTATACAAAACTTGATTGTCTTCTAATGATGCTATACTGTTAGTAATTAAATATTCTACAAAGCCATATGCATCCTTCCCTTTTATTATGATCTCACCCATATGGGATACGTCAAAGAGCCCTGCTTTATTCCTAACTGCTTCATGCTCTTTTATAATTCCTTCAAACTCAACTGGCAAAGCCCATCCTGCAAAATCGACTATTTTACCGCCATATTTTTCATATGTATTTATAAGCGGCGTCTTTTTTAAGTTTTCCACAAAAATCCCTCCCTTATATTATTGTACTAATTATTTAATTCTTTTTAAAGGCATAATTATACTATTATAGTCAAGATTACATCCTCATTCACCTATTTTAATGTTAGGTTTATTTTCCCCATAGCTTTCCTCCATTCTATATGATGATACATTATATAATTTCTAATATAACTTTATTATACCTGTTTTACCTCAAATTATGGGTATAATACTGTATTTTGTCGGGGATTACCACGATTGTATAAAATATATACAATTACAAAAAACAAATAGGGCTCAACCCTAAGGATTGAACCCTGTTCTATATTATAAATATTTATCTTGCAGACTTAATCTCAACTATATCACTCCAGTTTCTTGAAGTGAGCTCTACTATAGTTGGCAGCTCCTTTTGTATGCTTTTTACTCTTGAGGAGGTGTCAGTAACGGCAAGCTCTATAACCTCTAACCTATTATCTAAAGAATCCATGCTATCATCTTTTTCCCTGCCTAATTGATCAGAAAAAGATGACTGTACTTCTGCTACAATCTCTACCTTTTTATTTAAATCCTCAAGGAGTATTGTATTCCTATCAGTCTTATTCTCAACCCTATCAAGATGCTGGTTTATATCCTTTATTTCACCTTGCATAGACTTTATGTCGCTTTGCATTGTTTTCATACTGCCTTGTATTGTTCCAATATCGCCTTGCATTGTTTTCATATCGCTTTGTATTGATTTTAATATTTCTAAAATTTCTTTATCCATATGTATCACCGCCTCTAGTATATTATACTGGAATATTCTTATACTATCTACAGTTAAATAGTGCTAATTATTCTTAGAAAGCAGCTTACCTGGTCAAAATTATAATAGCGCATTCCTAAGCTAAATACGATGATTTTCTTTTACCCTAAAACAATTTGTTTGCTATAATGATATGGGTGTGTTTTGTATTTCTAATTAACATTTTCAAAGGAGGGAGCACTTTTGCTAAAGCTTACACGCTTCTTAAAGCCATATAAAGGCTATGTTTTTGGGGGACAGTTTTTTAAGCTTTTAGAAGCAATTCTTGAACTTATAATACCAACACTTATGGCTTTTATTATAGATAAAGGTGTAAAAAATAATGATACTTCTTATATACTAAAAATAGGCAAAGTTATGCTTATAGCAGCGGTTCTAGGTATGATCTTTGCATTTATATGCCAATACTTTGCATCAATAGCCTCTCAAGGTTTTGGAACTTTAGTAAGAGATGCACTTTTTGAACATATTGAGGCTTTTTCTCATACTGAGATAGATAAATTTGGCACTCCTTCACTTATAAATAGAATAACAAATGATGTAAACCAGCTTCAATTTGCAGTTGCAATGTGGATACGCTTGGTGGTTAGGGCTCCATTTTTGTTTTTTGGAGGGCTTGTTATGGCAATGATACTTGATATGAAGCTTTCATTGGTTATATTAAGTATACTGCCTTTGTTTCTGATTGTATTAATATCAGTTATGAATAAATCAATTCCTCTATATAAAACAATACAAAAAAAGTTAGATAAATTGTCTATAGTTATTAGAGAAAATCTATCAGGGGTTAGAGTTATTAGGGCATTTGCTAGTGTGGACTATGAAAAGAAACGCTTTGATGAGTCAAATAATGATTTGTCTGATACTGCAATTAAGGTTGGCAAAATTGCGTCCCTTCTAAACCCTGCCACATCAATTATAATGAACTTTGCAATACTTGCAATTATTTGGTTTGGTGGGATTCGTGTAAATATAGGAGAGATGACTCAAGGACAAATTATTGCCTACATAAATTATGTAATTCAAATACTATCTTCCTTAATTATTGTTGCAAACCTTGTTGTTACATTTACAAAAGCAGCTGCATCAGCGGCTCGTGTAAATGAAATATTCGAAACCAAAAGTACTATTGGCAGTCGAGATAATTTAATAAATAAGCAGCCGAATCAGCCAGATACTAAAACCTTAGATACTCCAATAGTTGAGTTTAAAGATGTTTCATTTATGTATAATGATTCAAATGAATATGCAATAAAAAACATATCATTTAATCTAAAGAAAGGGCAGACAATAGGAATAATCGGTGCTACTGGTTCTGGAAAAACCACTATTGTAAACCTTATACCACGCTTTTATGATGTTACATGTGGTACCGTACTAGTTCATGGAATAGATGTAAAAGACTATGGACAAGATGGACTTAGAGCAAAAATAGGTATGGTCCCCCAAAAGGCTATACTTTTCTCTGGAACTATTGCAGAAAATATACGTTGGGGACTTGAATCTGCAGATGATGAACAAATACGTAGTTCTGCAAGAATTGCTCAAGCTGAAAAGTTCATAGATAATCTGCCAGATGGTTTTGACTTTAAAGTATCTCAAGGGGGTGCAAACCTCTCGGGAGGGCAAAAGCAAAGAATTACCATTGCAAGAGCATTGGTTAAAAGACCTGAGATACTTATTTTAGACGATAGCTCAAGCGCACTAGACTATACCACTGAGGCAGCTCTTAGGAAGGCATTGCGCACTAACACTAATCAATATGATATGTCCACAATAGTTGTATCCCAAAGGGTTAATTCTGTTAAAAATGCAGACTTTATAATTGTTTTAGATAATGGGTGTATGGTTGGTATTGGAACCCATAAAGATCTTATAAATACATGCCCAATATACCATGAAATTTGTATATCCCAGCTTGAGAAAGAGGAGGTTGAAAATATTGAAAAATGCTACTCTGCTTCGCATGTTTAAATATATAAAGCCATATAGAAAATATTTATTTGCAATAATTATATGTGCTATTATTAGCAATGTTTTAATTATTATCAGTCCTCTTTATACAGGCAAGGCAATAGATTTCATAATTGCAGAAGGAAAAGTTGATTTCCCATCCATTCTAAATATTATTATTATTTTATCGGTAATATACTTTTTAAGTGCATTATTTCAATGGATGCTATCTATTTTTACAAATAAGCTTTCAAACTATGCTGTTAGAGATATAAGGCATGATGCTTTTTATAAAGTAACCGCTCTTCCTTTAAAATACTATGACGATAGCAATAATACTCATGGAGATATAATAAATAGGTTAACAAATGATATAGACTTTATATCTGAAGGATTAATACAAGGGCTTACTCAACTTTTTTCCGGTGTTATAACAATTATAGGAGCACTCATTTTCATGTTTAAACTAAGTACTTCTATTACTATAGTGGTACTCCTTATAACTCCTCTTTGTTTTTTTATTTCTTCATTTATTGCGCGTAATTCAAATAAGATGTTCAAAGAACAATCCAAAACATTAGGTGAATTAAATGGCTATATCGAAGAGATAATCGGGGGGCACAGTGTTGTGAAAGCTTTCAGCTACGAAAAACGTTCACAATATAGATTTAAAGAAATAAACCAAAGGTTATATAAATGTGGACAAAAGTCACAATTTTATTCATCCCTTACAAATCCATCTACAAGGTTTGTAAATAATATTACCTATATATTAGTAGGTATAATAGGTGGCATGGCCGCAATTGGGGGTAAACTTTCTATAGGAAATATATCTAGTTTTCTTATGTATTCCACACATTTCTCAAAGCCAATAAATGAAATAACTAGTATGGCAACCCAGCTTCAGTCAGCCATTGCCTCTGCTGAAAGGGTGTTTGATATACTAGATGAAACTTCTGAAGAAGAAGATATACACAAACCGAATCTTAATATAACAGAAGGAAATGTAGTCTTTGATAGAGTTTATTTTTCATATAATAAAGATAAACCCTTAATAGAAAACTTTAAACTAGATGCAAAGTCTGGAGATACAATAGCAATTGTTGGACCAACAGGGGCAGGCAAAACCACCTTAGTAAACCTCCTTATGAGGTTTTATGATGTAGACAGTGGAAGTATTTTAATTGATGGAACAGATATTCAATCTGTAAATAAGGAAAGCCTCCGCCATCTATTTGGCATGGTTCTTCAAGAAAGCTGGCTTTTTTCAGGTACAATTAGAGATAATATAGCCTATGGGAAGGTTAATGCAACTGATAGTGAGATCATAAAAGCTGCAAAATCCGCCCATGCCCATAGTTTTATAAAAAGACTTCCTAATGGATACGATACATTTATAACCGAAGATGGAGGAAATCTATCCCAAGGTCAAAAACAGCTTTTAACCATTGCTAGAGTAATGCTTATAAATCCGCCAATGCTTATATTAGATGAAGCAACTAGCAGTATTGATACATTAACCGAGGCAAGAATACAAAAGGCATTTTCCTCTCTTATGAAAGGCAAAACAAGCTTTATTATTGCTCACAGATTATCTACAATTCGTGAAGCAGATTTAATATTGGTTATGAATAATGGACATATAATTGAAAAAGGTACCCATACAGAACTTATCGATAAAAATGGCTTTTATGCTAATCTGCTTAAGTCCCAGACTTTTGGAGAATAATAAGACTAAGGATGGGAAAGGTGTATCTTAATTATCCACACCTTTCCCATCCTTTAAGTTACTTAAAATCCTTATAAGAATCAAGAAACTTTTGTCCTAATATCAAGGATATTATTCCGATTAATAATAATACAAATATAGATTTAAAAGATAAAATACCCTGCAGGCACCATATTCCAATAACTATTGCAATCGTAGCTGCTGAGCTTGAAGTTATTGTCATAAATGCAAATGCCATTGAAGATACGCAAAAAGACCAAGTACATAGCCACATTGCTAATGTATTTAAATTAATGTCTCCAATCTCTACATAAAAATTAAATGAATAAACTAATAGTAAAACCAGCACTAAATAAAGTATTATAAACTTTATAACTCTTACTATGCCTAATTTATATCTTTTTACAGGATAGCTAAAGATAGTTTCGCTTCCTTCTTCCTCTAAATCATTTATAAATATAAAAACTATCCACCATAGTCCCTGTAATGGAACTATTAGCTCTATCATTGGTAATACATTATACATAAAATTTAATAATGATCTATTAAAATAAGTATATCCGCTTATTAAAAGCAGTATAATTATAGGAATATAAGCACCGGCCCCCATAGACTTCCACTGAAAAAACATATCCATCTTTTTCTTCATAGCCCTATCCCACCTTATGGCCTTTGGTTTTTATTGTATATAAATAACAATCCTCAAGAGTTGGTTCGTCTTTTACTCCTCTTTTTATTGTATTTTCAGATAAAAGCCTTATTTCATATCCATCATCTGTATAAGTAGATCTTATTGTCTCTAAAGATGATGGCATATTCCTATATTCATCTTCTGAAAGTTTAACCTTCCAAACTTTATTTTCAGCAGTCCTTTTAAGTTCTGGTATGGTTCCAGTTATAAGTACTTGTCCTTTATCTAAAATAGCTACCTCCTGGCAGATTGCCTCAATATCCTCTACAATGTGTGTTGATATTATTATTGTAGCATCCCTGCTTAAATCCTTTAAAAGGTTTCTAAACTTAATTCTCTCCTCTGGATCAAGGCCTGTAGTTGGTTCGTCAACAATTATAAGCTTTGGATTTCCTATTATTGCTTGAGCTATTCCAAATCTTCTAAGCATCCCACCAGATAAAGCCTTTATTTTCTTTTTTCTCTCCCCTGCAAGGTTTACTCTATACAGACATCTATTAACTTCCTCATCTACATTAGAAGTCCCTTTTAAAACTGCTATATGTTCTAATGCATCTTCCACAGATAGATTTTTGTACATAGAAAATTTTTGTGGCAGATACCCTAGTATCTCTCTTATACTTTCACCATCCCTCCAGTTAAGCTCTCCAAATCTCATTTCTTCATATTCGCAAGGTAGTAATGTAGCTAAAATCCTTATAAGAGTTGTTTTCCCTGCACCATTTGGACCTAATAGTCCAAATATTCCTGGTTTTATCTCTAATGATATGTTGCTTAATGCCTTAAAATCTCCATAATATTTATTTAAATTTTTAATAACTATGTTATTCATACTCATCTACTCTCCTCTTCATTTAAAAGTACTTCTAAATTATCTGAAGTGAAATTGGAGTTATCTTTCATCTCTCTAAACCACTTTTTTAAAAAATTATTTACCTTTTTCTCATCATCTTTGTTTTTATCAATATAATCCTTAACAGACTCTCTTATGCGGATTTCTTTCTCTATTTGTTTACACTTATTTAAATCTTCTTTATCCCATTCCATTAACTGTTTTAAATTCTCTATATTATCTTCTAAAATATTATATATCTCTATATTGGTAAATCTAAGGTTGTACCAATACTCATAAGCATATCCTAAAAGGTAGGTTATATCTTTAGAATAGTTTTCTATATTTATTACGTCACTATTTATTATTTGTCTAGGTAGATATTCTTTTGATATTTTATTGTGAACATTATTTAAATAACTTTCATCTATTATAATATGGTCCTTAAAATTCAATAGATTGACTGATAAAAAGTAATCTTTAGGAATATCAACAAAAAAATGCTTATTCCCATTATCTACTTTATATTCTAAATCCTTCTCTATTTGTTTTCTTATATTTTGCCCTTCCTCTATATATTCGTTTAATGCTTTATCAATGTTATTAATAGAAACAGGATAATATATTGTATCCTCCCCTATTTTTTTCTCCTTCATCATTCCGCCAACTAATGTTACTCCATTATTTGCTGTACCTTCCCATGTATCTTTGTTAACCTTATTAAGGTTTGTGCAAAGCGTTTTAGGTCCTTTATATTGAAGTTTATATTTTGTTTCCTTATTTCTATTTAAAGGAGTTGTCAATATAGTTGTAGAAAATGTATCAACAAATGTGAATGCATTATAACTTCCTTCTATGGGGAGCCAAGGAAAGTCTGCTGGCAAAAATACGCTTTGTTCATTAGCAAAATAGTATGCCGAACTATTTCCCTCATATTTTACTATTATATAATCTTCTTGGTCTTTACTTAATTTACTATTAAATTTAATTTTAAATTGATCGCCTTTTTGCTCAAAATCAAGGTATTCATTTCTGCTATTTTTAATTTCTTTTACTCTAAATCCATGAAATAACGTAAAAACCAAATTATCTGTTTCCTCTGTAATAATATAGTCAATCTTTGTTTCTGATTTAATCTGGTGAATCGTGGATAATTTAATATCGTAGGCTTTAATATTAAAATTATGTTCATTAGCATAATTTGCTTCTCTATTTTGTATATAATAATCCCTCTCATCCCACCCAGGATTTTCAGAAACATCATTTGTTTTTAGTACCTGAGTAGGAAGCATAAATCCATAAACATTAAAGCCAATTATAAATGAAAATATTATTGTAATTAAAATTTTAGGCTTTTTTGTTTTATTATAGTTTTTAGAAACAACTAAAAATAAAATTACAAACAACAATAAAGATAGCATAAAGAATTTTATATACCATCTTTGCATCTCTAAAGGGAATCCATAGGTATTTTGATAAGATAAACTTATATCTGTTTGTCCTATATTAAAAAAGAATGCCATTTTTTCTAAAAGTTTTGTACCTCTTCCACGAGTAATTCCCCCAAGAACATCAAATATTAGTTCATTTGATGAGGTCAATAAAATCCATAGTATAATCATAAGTGAATAGGAAGCCCTTGATTTTATGGTTAATGCTAATAACATACCAATAAATCCACATATAATAAATGGAATAGTAAGATAAAGTATTATATATAAAAAGGATTTCCAATATATAATCGGTTCAACTTTTGCAATGGCATAGGATATGTATATTTCTATAGTAAAAAGTAGCGTAAATACAATAACACCAGTTATTAAAGCCAAAATCTTAGAGATTATCTTAGAGCTAAACCCCTTAGGAAGGGAATAAAAAATTTCATCACAATAATTAGCCTTCTCAATCCTTACCATATAAAAGCCTAAAACCATAAATGCAAATATTCCTGCAAATACTAAATATGCAGATGATGTTAATGTTTGGCATGGCTCATAAAGTACTGAGTTTTTATTAACAGCCATACTAACTATCATATATGCAATACCAATTAAATTTGCTGCCCAATAGATTAAATTTGTCATCAATAACCTAACCTCTAGGCAATAGCAGTTCCATATTCTTCTCATTTGTAAGTCCCCCTGTCATCATTTGAAAGCTTTCTATATATATAACGATATGAATATGAAAAAGGATTCAATTTGTTATCTTTTTTGCTTTTACTTCTAGTTTTGGCAACATACACTGATTGCTTATAAAACTGTGTATAATATAATTAATATATAAATTTGTACAAGCATGACAGGGGGAATAAACTTGCGAAGCAGATACCCTGCATCCTAACTCTGCTGGCTATGAAGTAGTATCAAAAAAAATAGCTCAACTAATAAATCCTTAAGGGGTTAATACCTTCTTAAGGATTTATTAGTTGTATTTAGCAGCAAATGGCCATAAGTAACAAAAGTCTTTATTTTTTTCCATATAAGTGCTATGATAAAGAGCATATTATATGCGTTTATAGGTAAAAATTATATGTGGATAACCCAATAGCGTAGCACTTATTTTAATAATATATGGAGCTGAAAGCAAAATGTCTAACGTACTAGGTATAATAAAATCTAATATAATTGTTATTCTTACTGCAATGTTGCCAGTTGTTGAACTTCGTGGAGCCATACCAGTTGGAATCGCACTAGGCATTCCTCCAATTGAGGCAACCATTTTAAGTATTATTGGAAGTACTCTACCAGTTCCTTTTATACTTTTCTTTATTAAATACATATTTAAGTGGCTTTCAAAGTTTGAGAAAACCAATAAGCTAATTGAAAAGATAACATCTAAAGCAATGAAAAAAAGCGATAGTATTGCAAAATATGAATTCTGGGGACTTTTATTATTTGTTGGAATACCCCTTCCAGGGACGGGAGCTTGGACTGGCAGCCTTATTGCATCACTCCTTGGAATGAAAAATAAAGTAGCAATACCTGCAATATTTTTAGGGAATGTATTAGCTGGAACCATAGTATACTTGTTAAGTTATACAACAATTAATATTTTTAATTTCTTTTAATAATACATTTACTCTGCAGCTTTGAAATTGTAAATAGGTTTTATAATTTTTATAACTTCAGCAGTAGGTTCTATGTTTTCTATAATTTCATTCATATCCTTATATGCCATTGGGCATTCATCTAGAGTTTCCTTATTCACAGAAGTTGTGTATACATTTTCCATCTGCTTTTTGAATTCTGAAACAGTAAATGTGTTTTTTGCCTCTCTGCGGCTCATTAGACGCCCTGCACCATGAGGAGCAGAATAGTTCCAATCCTCGTTGCCTTTTCCTATACAAATTAAGCTACCATCACGCATATTAATTGGAATAAGCAGTTTTTCTCCAAACTTTGCAGATACTGCTCCCTTTCTAAGTATCATATTATCAGTATCAATATAGTTGTGAATGGTTGTAAACTGCTCATAAACATCTAGTTTCATACCACGTACAATCTCATAAACCATGGCCTTTCTATTAATTTCTGCATACTGCTGTATTATTTTCATATCATGTATATAATCGTCAAATAAATCTTCTGATACATAGGCAAGTCCAGAGGGTATGTTGGTAAGCACTTGCTTTTTTAGTTCTTTTATAGCCTTTTGAATTTCTTTTTCTCTGCCATTTGCCTTATAATCTGCTATCAGACTATCAATAGCCTTCCTATCATTGCCATTTAATCTTTTATATGCAAGCTCTTGATACAATTTAGCTACCTCATTCCCAAGATAGCGGCTGCCAGAATGGACGACAATATATATATTACCCTCTTCGTCTTTATCTGCTTCAATAAAATGGTTTCCCCCTCCTAGTGTTCCAATACTGTGGATTGCACGATGATAGTTTATGTTATTATAGCAGCGAAGCTTAGTCAAATCTATCTCATCACTAAACTTATGCGGCGTCTCTCTTACATTCATTCCAGATGGAATTTTTGCATATATTAATTTATCAAGTTTTTGTAGTTCTATATGTTTATTAGATATCTGAATAGTTTCCATACCACATCCTATGTCAACTCCCACAAGATTTGGAACAACCGTATCTTTTATGGTCATAGTAGTACCTATGGTGCACCCGGCATCTGCATGAACATCAGGCATGATGCGTATTTTAGCACCTTCTGCATATTTCATATCGCAAAGGCATTTAATCTGGGCCATAGCAGCATCTTCTATAGTATCGGTGAATACCTTCGCAGTAGCATGTTCACCTTTTATTTCAATCATCTTCATTCTCCCTTCAAAATCTTAGTAAGTTGTGATAGCAAATCATTACCACCACTAACAGTTATATTACCTACATTCTCGCAAATCTTTTCTAGATATTCAAGTTCCTTTAATTTATAAAGGGTTTTATTTTCTTCCATCAATTTTGCAGTATTGAGCAAACTTCGTGTAGATGCAACTTCTTCACGGCGGGTTATTACGTTGGCCTGTGCCTTTTTCTCAGCAATAAGCACAGTGTTCATAATGTCTCGTATTTCACCTGGGAGAATAATATCCTTAACTCCTGCATCATAAACAGTTATAAAGTAATCACTTTCTCTTTCCTTAAGCTTTTTAAACACAAATTCAGATATTTGCTCTTTATTTTCAAGAATTTCATCAATACGATATTTACCAACATATTCACGTAGAGCCAATTGTAATGTTACATGAATTTGTTCCTTAAAATCTTCTATTTCATCATAGATTTTCACATAATCAGAAATCTTATAATGGCATACAAGGTTTATACGAAGTGCTACCTTATCAAGTGTCAAAGTTTCCTGACCCGTAATATCCATTTGCAAAAGACGTGTATCAACAAATCCTACATCAATTTTTGTACCATTATTCCAAAAATAATATGTACCTTCATCTAATAGTTTTACAAACTTTTGATTAAAATACATTCTTGCCTTTTGAAAATGAGCAACCTCTATTTTAAAATAGTATGTTTGTGGTATATATTCAAAAATAAATTTGGGAATATTCTCTGCTACTTCAGTATTTGAAATATCTATTTCTTTAAACTCATGATTGTCATATACACTCCAAAAGGCATATTTACCGCTTTGCAAGCAGCCTGAAAATTTCCCATTTATATAATGAAGCACAATAGTTTCATCCTGAACATCAACAACAGAAATCTGTTGTTGTATATCCTTATCCTTCAAAAACACAGATAAATCATAGCCAGGCAATTTAAATTCATTAGAAATGCTGACAATATGAACCTTTGCAGAATTACCGAAAAATCGGTATTTACCTGCGCCAAGCATTTTAACAAATTTACCGTTTTTAAAGAGTAAACCCCTCTCATTTTCGCTAACAATTACTTTCACGATATACACCTCCAATTAAATTTAAGCATTTTGCAAATTATCCATGGGATTTTTGCGGCAAAGAACTTGAGATGTTCTGTTATCCCGCCGGGGAAATACACTTTAGACGAGATAAAGATAAATCGGTATCCGCTCTTTGGCAAGGCAAAAATCACATTTGTCATAGATTTATGCAAGCATAAGTCTATGACCGGATAATTTGTGAACACTAAGAACTTTTCTAAAGGGTTTGAAGCCCTATGGTCTTTTTTAACCAAAAGCGAACTTTCTTGTTCGTAGCAGGATTCGAACCTGCATTTTCCCAAGCCATGGCAAGGGAAGTGCCTCTGAACGGGATTTAAGCCCGTATAAGCAAAATTACTTGGCATACCCTTCGGTAACACCTCGGGCACCGTAGGAGTTTTATAAAATCCATACAAAAGCAACTCTGCAATACATATCATACAGGAAAATTTACCACTTATCATCGAAAAAAAGTTGCGAACTCTAATTTGTACGCAACTTTTTCTGATTTTCAAGTCTTTCTTTTATTTTTTTAATAAAACTTTCTGGATAAGTTACTTTAATCATAGGTCCAAAAGATAAAATTCTTATAAGCACCTCGGTTTCATCACTTTTATAATATGTTAGTTTCGTTTCATAATGGTCATTATCTATTTGTCTTGTTTCTTTTTCATAATTTGCAAAGTGAAGCATACTACGTTCTAAAGCATTCCGTTTATCTGTAATTTCGAATATTACAAAGCACTTTTGCCTATGAAGCCCTCTGATTTGGCTTTCATCAAATGTGTTCTTCAGTAATACACATCCTTTTATTCTTGCTATGTTTATTGTAGAAAGTTTATATTTGCCCTGACAAATTAACCGAAACTTATCATCCTTAGGAGAATATTCTAGCTCTCGCGGCGTGTATATATGGTGATGATAGTATCCTTTACTGCTTTTAAATTCTATTTCTATTTGCCGCTTTTCCTTAAGAGCACATAAAATAGTTTTAAAAGCACTTATGTATTCGTCACTATCATATGGATCCCTATCTTTGTTTATATCAAGGTAGTAAAAATCGCTTTCAGTATAAAGAGGTTCAATATTATCAAGCCCTTCAATATGCTGGCCAAACACTAAAAAACGTTTGTCTAGAGTAATTGCCTTTAAGTACCGCATCTGTAACTCTGTCAATGGCATAGATGGTTTATTTTTTATTGGAGTATTAAAATCCTTTGTTATTACTTGCCATTCCTCATTTTTGATTGCATCTAAAATAAAGACAAAGCTTTCAGAGAAGGCATAGTCATTTATAATGTCAAATGCTGTTTTTTCATTGAGCTCGCCATCAATGGCTTTATCTATAAGATGGGCAACTGCATTGTAATATGCACTATATACTTCAGAGAATATCATAATTTTAACCTCCATACATATTGAAAAGCTCATCTAAATCAGAATTAAAAGTATCAACAACTGACCTTTTATCACATTCAAGTGAAATAATTCTGCCTATAAATGTGCGAAGCCAGGGTATCATCTCTGAAGCGTCATACACGTCAATGTCATATCTATAAGTAGTTTCATCAATCCTTGTAAGTATTCCAAAACGCCCTTCTCTCTCTATTCGATTTACAATGAATCTTTCATTGTGAGGAACATTTAGAGTCATTGAAAGGTGCTCAAGATTTCTCCCTTTACCAAAAGATGCACCCCAAGTATGACATAATATTTTGCAAAGTCTTTCTAAGTATTTATCATACTCCTTGCAATTGCTAATTGGTTTAACTGATTTTATGTAATCAATGCGAAAGTTCATTATATCTTTTGTCCTAAAATCATATGCGCTTAAATATCTATGCCCCCCTTGAACACTTATAAGTATTTTAAGGGGAACAACTAAAAGAGTAGTATCACCTCTACTACGGGGTCCATGATTAACAATTTGAATTGTTTTTTTCATATGCATAGTTTCAAGCAATTCATATACAATTTCACTTTCAAGTGCATGCATTATATAATTATGCTTGAAAGCAAATATATGATTATCATAATTGCATTTGTCAAGCAGGGTACTTCCTATAATTCCTAGCTCTGAAACTTCACTGAAATATATAAGTGCATCGCAAATACAGTTTAAATTTACATCTGAATTGTTGATTGAAAAGAGAAGCTTTTTCCCTTGCTTTTCTTTTTTCAAAATACCTAGTGACACATATTCTAAAAGCTTTTTACGAATAGTAGAAATATCCGGAATAGTAGGATTTTCAAATGCCTTTAGGTATTCTACAGTAATTATATCTGCGATTTCAGTAGCCGAAAGCAATTTTCCATCAAATAATATATCAAGAATTAAAAAATTAAGTGTTATATCATTTTTCGTAAAGCTTTTAGCCTTAAATGCACGGTAAAAAGGATTAGATGGAATATCTGAACTATCAACCGATAAGAATACACTTTTACCATTCTCATCTTGTCTAAATGACATAAAATCAGAAAGATAGCTTTCTATACGCCTTTTTTCGTTATCATAGCTGCGAAGACTTTTTTTATTAAAATCTTCCCTTGATTTAAAACCGTAAACATAAAAGTCACGCATATAATCCCGAATTTTATCAAACTTTTTTATAAGCTCAGAGTACTCGCTCAATCCATTCACCGCCTCAATTCATCTTAATATTAACCCCAAGTCAATTTCTCAAGCTCAATATGGCTCTTGTACCAATCATCCATCTCTAGCAATTCCTCTGGTGAACCTACATTTTTAATGCTGCCATTTTCTAAAATAACTACTCTATCACTTACAACCATAGAGGATAAACGATGAGAAATGGACAATATGGTGTGAGAGTAACTTGCTTTTTTAAGTACAGATACAATCCTCTCTTCTGTAATAGAATCGAGATTTGCCGTAATCTCATCTAAAAGTAGTATAGGAGGATTTAATACAATTGCCCTTGCTATTGCTAAGAGCTGCTTTTGCCCCTGAGAAAAAAGTGAATCATGTACAACAATAGTATCTAAGCCATTTTCTAAAGACTCCACATACTCTGTAAGACCTACAAAGTCTACTGCATTTTCTATATCCTCCCTTTTAATGCTATCGTCCTTAAGGCTTATTTGCTCTGCCACGGTTCCATTTATAATAGAAATACCTTGATCTACATACCCAAATATTTCACGTTTTTTTGAATTTGGTATATCATAAACATCAACCCCATTTATGGTTATACTTCCCGAAGAGGGTTTAATAAGTCCCATAACAAGTTTAAATAATGTAGTTTTACCAACACCAGTTCTTCCGATAAAGGCAACCTTTTCATTCTTCTTTACATCAAGATTTATATTTTTAAGTACATAATCATCTTCCTCATACTGAAAGAAAACATTATTAAAAGCTAGCATCACATCTTTATCTGATTTCATTATATCTTCCACAAGCAGGCTATTGTCCTTTATGCCATCTTCTGGTTCATTATAAAAGTCGTTTACCCTATATATACCAGATATTGCTTGCTGTATGTTTTGAAGCTCCATACCCAAGCTGTCAATTGGTGAAAATAGGTTGGATATTAATTCAATTGATGCTGCAACCATACCAGGAGATATACCTAAATAGTTTAAGTCTTTAGATGATAATACCACAATAAAGCCAATAATTATTGCCCTAGTTATCTGTATTATTGGAGAATATATAGAATCATAAAAATTAACCTTCTCTATGGTTTTATAGTTATCTAGCAAGTAATTAGTATAGTTTTTTTCCATATAATATTCCTTGCTATAGGATTTAATCATCTGTATATTTTTTAAGCTTTCAGAAATATGGTTATTCACCTTGCCTACTAATACCCTATTGTTAATTTGGGCTTTAAGCATCCTCCCTTGGAAAGACCTTGTAATGCCATATATAATTGGAAGCAATAGCAATGTTATAACACCTAGGCTGCTGCTAAACATCCAAATTGAGATGATTATTCCAATAATTTTGAGGCAATCAACCATCATCCCTACAATACCATCTGTAAATAAAGAGTTAATAGCATCCACATCATTTGTAAACCTTGATACAATTGCACCTGAGCCATTTGATGAGAAAAAGAGGGTATTTATTTTCTCAAGCTTTCCCATCATTTCATACCGTATTTCCTTTGTAATCTTTTGGCCTAAAACCGTAAGTATTACCTCTTTTAAAAACTCAAATACACCTATAAATAAAAGTACCCCCATATAAGCAAAAGCTAATTCAAGCAGCTTATTATTCTTATTGCTGTTATAGCTATTTTGTGCAAGCATATTGTCTATTATATATCTTAAAATATGGGGAGGAATTAAACTTGTAATAACGGCACCTAAAACAGCAAAGGCTAGTAATATAACCATTCCTGTATTTTCCTTAAATACCTTAATCATTGACTTTTTAACTAGATTATTCTCTTTGTTCATTACTATGCCCCCTCTCCCATATGCTGTAGGTTAAATATCGTAGCATAAATATCAGATTCTCTTAAAAGCTCCTCATGAGTTCCATACTCTGCTGTTTTATCCTCTTTAAGAAGTATAACTTTATCAATCTTTTCAAAAATAGCTAAACGATGAGATATTATAATTATTAGGCTTCTTTTATAATTGTTTCTCAGATTCTCTATTATTTTCTCCTCTGTTTTCATATCAACTGCTGAAAATGGATCGTCTAGTATTATTATCTTATTTTTATTAATCAATGCCCTTGCAAGGGCTATTCTTGCCTGCTGGCCACCGCTTAGCTTTACTCCACTATTCCCAACTAAAGTATTCTCTTGGTCGCTCATTTTCTCTAAATCAGTGTTAAAGCAAACATCCTTTATAACATCACTAATATCTTGTCCACCGCCGAGGGTTATATTGTTATATATAGTGTCTGAAAGCAGTTGGGGATTATGGCCTAAATATGAAATCATCTGACTCCTTTCATACTCTGTGTAATCCCTCAATTCCTTGCCATCTATCTTAATACTTCCTAAATAAGGGTAGATGCCAAGTAAAGACAGTCCAAGAGTTGATTTACCAGATGCAATAGAACCAGTAATTCCTACTATCTCTCCACTATTAGCTTCAAAACTTATATCTTCAATTATACTATCCTTATTTTCGCCATAGGAGAAGGATAGGTTCTTTACTGAAAGATTTGTATCTTCTAAGTTTATATTAGTGTCAGTGTCTTTAGATTTATATTCTAAAAGATAAGGCTCTATCCTCTTAAAGGAAACCTGGGACTTTTGAACAGAATTAAACAGCTTAGCTACCTTACTAGCCTTAAAGGCCATGGCAGTAAACATGGTTATGTAAGTTGAAAAAATTCCTACCGTCCATACTCCTTTGTTTACATTTTCTCCTCCAAGATAGATAACTATAATAACTCCTAGCATTGCTATAACATTATATATAGGCTGCATGGAATTTTCCAAAATATTTGCTTTAATAGCCTTATTTTGCAAATCCTCTAAATCCTCTTTGTATCTCTCCCTATTTTGAGATTCTACTCCATTTACACGATAAAGCATAGAATTTTCAACTATGTCATAGGTAACACCTGCAACCTCACTGCTTTTTTTGCGGAAAGCAGTAGAATATCTATATATACGCTCTTTTAATTTCTCTGCAATTATCATTGCCACAGGAATAAAAATTATAGATAGGGCAGTTATCTTAGCATCATAGACGAATAAAGATATTATATATGAGATCATAAGCACACCAGTATCAAAAATTTCTGTGGTAAACTTTCTCATACCCTCAACGCATAAATCTACATCAGATACCATTCTAGTCATTAGATTGCCTACATTTTCCTTATCAAGTTCTGCCGCATCTTTATGTATTATACTATTATAAATCATAAAACGCATTGTAGCACTTGTGCTGTTTGCAAACCGCCTTATATAAAAACGTTTGAAGTACCTCAGGATCTGAATAGATGCAATAACTAAAACATATATGACTGCAAGTTTTATTGTAGAATGCAGACTGTCCCCATATGCAATAGAGTCAATTAATTTTCCTTGATAAATAGGGCCTAGTACTACTCCAGCATTACAAGTTATCCCAAATATTATAATCAGCACTACGGTAAGCTTTTCCTTCTTCCAATAATTAATAATCTTATTCGGCTGCTCCATAGGCTCAATTTTAAATTTTGCCATAATATCCCCCCGTTCAAAGCCTAAAAATCCTCTAACAAATATAGATAAGTTTACTATTATACTATAAATAATAATACAACTATTTGCGCTTATAATCAACCATATTGATGCCATTTTCATTTAAGTTGAGGCTATATTCCTTTAGTTGATTAAGTCCACTATATATATTATAATACAAATAAGGATAGCGAAGGGAGCTTTTTATTATGGATGATATATTAAATCTTCAACAGGCCTGTAGTTTTTTAGGTGTAAGCGAAAGAACAATAATAAAACTTTTAAAAGAAGAGCATGTACCTGCAAGAAAGATTGGGAGAGAATGGCGCTTTAGTAAAAATGCACTCATTGAATGGATATCGTCAGGGGATTCCTATACATACAATAACCGTGAGGATCCATATGCCGTATACGAAGATAGTACTGGAAGCTTAAAGGAGTTAATAGACACCATATCGATAAAACTTGCTAAATTAAATGAAACTAATGATATAAAGACAATAGTAGATGGCATTAATGATAGCATAACCATACCCGATAATATGAGATTATCTGTTAGCTATAAGCAAAAGAGAGATTTAGAAAGGCTATCCTTTAAGCTTTACTGGCCTTTAAGAGATGATTTTAAAATAAACCCATAGATAAAAACAGATAAAGCAAATCCACATCTGGTTTTTCTTTAACTCCATAACATTCTTCATAAAAGCCGTCTATTACGAATCCGTTTTGAAAGCATTGAATAAAAATATCCTGTAATGAGCAATGATAATAACATTGTAATTGCGGTTGACCCGTAATAGCTTCCCCTTTCTGCCAGTGCTACCACTTTAGTACTATAATCAAAGGCAACAACATCTGCTCCTCTCTCCGCAATATAAGCAGAGTAATTTCCATTTCCACAAGCAATATCAAGTATAAAATCATTTTCTTTAATATCAAGTAATTCACTTACTTTAGGTCTGATAACTTCTCGATGAAATTGATTAGACTCATCACCCATACGATTATCCCAAAACTGAGCATTAGCTTCCCAAGCCTTCGAACTATCTTCAATTGAATATCCACTCATAATTAACTTCCCCCATTTAAATTAGAATTTTATCTATTTCACTGGTGGTTTCCATAGTGGTGCATCTATAAATGTAGTCTCTTTTACATTTGGTAGAATATCATATATAGAACAATTCATTTGTTGTTCAAAATACTCTTTCATTTCAAATGTTGCATTCCAACGTTCCACAGTAAATGAAAATATTCCATAGCGTCTTGTTGTATTAACAAATCTCTTTTCTAGCATACAAAATCCTTGAGCGTCTGCGATTGAATCACAAACAATCAATAGTTTATCGTAGTCATCATAAGATATGTCATTTAAGAAGTTCATAACAAATTTGCTTTCTTCGTCACTCATATCATTTTGACCTATTTCTTTGTTAAAGTCAGATTAGCGAATTCCATATTTAATAAAAGATATTAGTTCCTCAACATTATTAAAGTCATCATAATCTCCATTTACTCCCTCTCTATGATATACAACTCCCTCTTTTTCATTTCTCTCTAAACAATCAAGAAGCTCTTCAATTCCATATCTCTTAATAAACAGAGTAAATCCATAAGGCTTTATTTTATTTAATAACCCTTTATGACATTCTTCCTTGCATAAATAGCAAGCGGTTATATCTCTTTTAATAGAACATTTACGATTTTCACACCATTCTTTATCTGGACATTCACCTGAATTACAACCAGAACATTTTATATTCTCTGAACACAGGCAACAAGCAAGTCCACAACGTGCAATTCCTAATTCTCTTCTCATTTTAATACCTCTTCAAAATTAAGATTTAGTATAAAATTCATAGTAAAATCCCCCTCTTAAAAGCCAAATTTTCAATGTGTTATTATTCTTTCTGCCAACCTTTACATACATCCACCCATTTTCTGTTCATTGAGTATTTGTCAAGTTCTTCACATGTAAGCTCTATGGCGGAATTACTGCTCCCGCAGGCAGGAAAAACAGTATCAAATCTTTTTAGGGATTTATCAAGATATACAGGTATATCCCCCTTTAAACCAAAGGGGCAAACTCCGCCAACCTCATGGCCAATATATTCTAAAACTTCATCAATATTTAGCATCTTTGATTTAAAACCGAATTCAGCTTTAAATTTGGCATTATCTGTTTTTGCATCTCCGCCAGTTACTACAAGCATTGCACCATTTTCATCCCTAAAAGAGAGAGTCTTGGCAATTCTTGCAGGTTCAACTCCTAATGCCTGAGCCGCCAATTCTACAGTAGCGCTGGATGTTTTAAGCTCCAATATATCTTTGTCTCTTCCCCACTTTTTTAAATATTTACGTACTTCATCAATAGCCATAATCTCTATTCCTTTCACCTTTGTATTTTTATATATGCTTTTTATATTATGTATAATATAAACATTATTACTTCTTCTTTTTACTTAACGCTTTACTTCTCAATCCCTCACTATTGGAAACTTCATAATAATCTCAAACCCTTTTCCATACTCGGAATAAGCATCTAGTGAAATATTTAAATCATTAGCCATTTGCTTTACCAAGTAGAGTCCCATACCTGTTGCTTTTTTTCGATGTTCATCTGTATCACCGGTAAATCCTTTATCAAAGATAAATGGTAAATCAGAAGCTTTAACCCCTATGCCATTATCTCTCACAGTAAGGAAAGAAAAGTTGTCATTAGTGCTTGGTTCTGACAAAAACACTATAGATGGGGATTTGTTTGTTTCTTTCGCATATTTCACAGAATTGTTGATGATCTGTCCTAGCATAAAAGCTAGGCCTCTTCTATCTGTAACAACCATATCATCAGATACCTGAATAGAAATGTTAAAGCCCCTCTCCTCTAGAAATGTTTTGTATTCCGATACAGTATCTGTGCAGCAGCTTCTTAAAGAAACTCTTTCAAATAAATAATCTTTATGTACTGATTTGAGCCTGGCGTAATATAATATTTGCTCAACATCTTCTTGCATTTGATTTCTTGCATATTCTATTCTTTGATATACAAGTTGTGACATCTCATCTTTTCGATTATCTAAAATCAGAGTCATTAAAGACAATGGCGTCTTAATTTCATGTACCCATGCTTCAATAAAATCTTCATAATCAAGCACAAGTGATTTCTGCTCATTACATACTTCTTGAAATTCTCTAAGCATCTTGGCTATTTCATGAATCTGCCCTTCACTGCTTTTAGGAGCAAGATTACAAAGTATTTTCTCATTACTCTCATCAGGATCCATTATAAACTGATGCCTTGCCTTATCAAGTCTTACTTCCCTCTTCCACTCCAAGAGAATTGCTAACAGGAAAAGTAATACTGATACGGACACCATTAGCCAAACTAAAGCATGAAAAGAATCCAGATCAATTAGCCACATAAAGAAGATAAACACATCATCTGTTAGTAACAATAGTACAAGCCAAAGTTTTGCATCCCAAAGAGTATACAGCAATTTTTGATTTAACCTCATCAAACCTCTCCTTCTTTCAAACGATAGCCAATACCACGTACTGTTTCTATGCGCCAATCTAAATTCACTTGGCGAAGTGTCTTTCGAAGCCTTGCTAAGTTTACTTGAAGCGCATTTTCATCTATATACTCTAAAGTCCCCCATAAAGTTTGGAAGAGTTCTTCTTTAGATACGACCTCTGGTGAATGTTTGAGTAATGCTTCTAATATTTTTCCTTCATTCTCTGATAATATAATTGAAATATCATTTACATATAGGGCATAGGTATTTTGATCTAATAAAAATCCATTCCCATCGAGTATATGTTTCCTTGTCTCAAAGCGCCGCAATAAGTTTTGTACCCTTGCTAGAAGGCGATCTCGGTTACAGGGCTTTGTCAAAAAATCATCCGCTCCCAACTCAAGTGCATGAAGTTCATCCTTCAGTTGATCTCTTGAAGTTAAGACAAGAATTGCTCCAACGCCATTAGCTTTCAGGCTTCGGCAAATATCAAACCCAGTAACTCCAGGTAAATTTAAATCTAATAAAACAAGGTCTGGAGAAGCATGGATGATTTCTTGCACAGTATTTTTAAATGATGTGATACACATTACCTTATAACCCGCTTTTAAAAATATGTTTGTAAGTTCTTCACGAATAAAAAAATCATCTTCCACAATCATAATCTTTGCCATGCTTCTCACCCCTTTCTTTACTTTTGGCCATGCTTTAATCTACGACCTCTCTGTTTTCAATAGCTCTATTTATTTAAAGCCTCAATATGTTTATCACTAATTTTCATGACTGAAATCATGTAGATACACTCAATTATAAATAGAAATCCTACCATTACAATAGCCATTATAAGCAAAGATTTCGAATTGCTTTCATAAGCTGAAGGTAATAGGCCTCCTAGCATTGCCTTTATGCCAAAGAAACTGCTGACAATGGCAACTCCAATAGGAAGAGCAAAGTACCAAGCAATTTGCTTTCTAGCTGATTGACACATATCGCATGGCAAGCTGCCTAACACGCTTAATGTAGCATAACGCCTACTTGTTTTCTTTTGCTGCATTAGAAACTGCAGACCTATAACTGTATTGGCGATTATTAAAAATAGCACTGCTAGATAGATGGTTGTATAGCTAGCTGCAACAATATAAAAAAGCTGGCGTCCCATACTCTTAAGGTAGCTTTCAAACTCTAATCCCTTGTCTTTAAGCAGCATTTGTACCTCGTGCATTGGCTGCATCAGCCCTTCCTTTTCAACTAGTTCTTTAGGTAATGCGAAGTTCCAACAAAATGGCTGATGCTTCTGATCAATCACTTTATCAAACACATCATCAGGTACAATAAGCCCTGTTGAAATCGTAATGCTTCGGTCTGCTACAAGGTTATCAGAGTATATATTTGGAAGCAGCCTATAAGACTGATTATCAATTCTTACATCAGGAGCATTCTTTAATACATTCTGTAGAATGTTGTTACCAGCAGTAAATTCAGAATTACGATAAATAGCCACTTCATTAGGCCTTAATTTAATCGGTTGTTCCCCTTTAATATTCAATATCTGATTATAGCTAGAAACTGAAATCAAATAAGGCGAACTATGAAAGTCAAGCATATTGAGCAGCATATCCTGCTCCTCTGAAAATTTTTGTTCCTTGACAGCTTCTTCAAGTCCTCCCCAATTAAATTTATGGGAAACCATGTCCTGATTCGTTTCTACACCATCCTGCTCTCCTCTTAAAAAGCCTAATTTCATTGGAAACAAATTCGATACATATGGCTTAATCTCCGCAGAATTGAGTGCCTCTTTAATCTCCTTTTCCTGACCCTGAACCGTAAAATCAACAGCATGCCCCTTGCTTGGATTTGCATTCATTGCAATAGAAACTCCATATCCAAAACAAATAAGCGCTGCAAGAATAAGCAAAGATGATATAGCTAAGGAACCAGCACGGTTTAATACGTTTTCTTGTAGCTGCCTAAATGTAAATGTATATAGCCCGGAACGTTTAGTACTATTCTTTCTTATTGTTAAGCAAATCAAGGCATTCATTCCACGAAATACAAGAAAGGTGCCAACAATACCACTTACAAAAATCAAACAAACAATAATTAAATTAAATGTTCTTAAATATTTGATTCCCAATACATAAGCAATTGTCAAAGAAATAATTCCTATAATTAATTGAACCAAACTAATAGATATGTTATCGGTATGCTGTTTATCTTCCTGTTTATCCTCAAGCAGATCAAGCAGCTCTTTTCTAACTAGTTTCCTGCTTAAGATAAGTAAAGCAATAATCTGCAGCCCTAAAAAACCAACAATAGTCCAAAGCATAGCAGAAATAGAAAATGTGAACCTATGCCCAATAATCCCTAACCCAACCAATCTAGATGTGAGCAGGCTTATGATTTCAGAGAGAATAATGGAAATTGGCAGACCAATTAAAAGTGCTAGAAAACTGCTCCATAGGTTTTCCATGAAAAGCAGAGAGAACAACCTGCTCCTTTTCATTCCTAGCATCAAATAAACACCAAATTCATGACTTCTCCGCTCCAATTGATATCTATTGGCAAAAAACACAAGAAAGAAAACGAAGAACAAAGAAACAGCATATAATATTGGTATCAAAGCAAGAAGTCTATTTACAGCATCACTTTCCATGGTTTTGAGATAAATCATAACATCTTGGTTTCCCAAAGACAATATTATGTAAAACGCAACAATGGAAACAATGAGCGAAACAAAATAAATTCCATTTTCCTTGCGGCTACGCTTGCTATTTCTCCGGACTAAATCAAAGAACATTTGCACTACCTCCTCCTAGTTGAGCCATAACCGTCAATATACGGTCATAGAAGGATTGCTGCGTTTCTTCATTGATTTGTTTGCGCAATTCGTGAAATATAACGCCATCCTGAATAAAGAGAATGCGCGAGCAATAACTAGCAGCGTTTGGATCATGGGTTACCATTAGGATAGTTGTCTTTTCATCTTGATTCAGCCCCTTTAACTTATCCATCAGTATTTTAGCACTTTTTGTATCTAGTGCACCTGTTGGCTCATCCGCCAAAATCATATCTGGATTTGAAATCAAAGCTCTTGCAGCTGCTATACGTTGCTTCTGTCCACCAGACATTTGAGCAGGAAATTTATTTAATACCTCTTCAATTTCTAGGTATTTTGCAATTGCAAATAATTTATCAACGCTTTCTTCTACATTCATACCATGAATGGATAGTGGAAGCAAAATATTTTCCCTTCCAGTTAGATTGTCAAGCAATTCAAAGTCTTGGAATAGGTATCCAATACGATTGCCTCTATAGTCTGCTAGCTTTTTGCCTCTAAATGAGCTTAAGTTCTCACCATTTAAAAGAATCTTTCCGGAAGTTGGTTTAATTATGGTTGTTATGCAATTTAGCAAAGTAGTTTTACCAGAACCGCTAGCACCCATAATTCCCAAAAACTCACCAGATAATACATCAAAGGTAATTCCTTTTAATGCGATGGTTTTGTTTTCATCCCTACCATATACTTTTTTCAAATCTTGTACTTCTAATATTTTACTGTATATGCTCATCACTCTGCCTCCCTGTTTATTTTTCTATTATTAGTTTACAATGGAGGCTTAATAAATAACACTTACAGTTGATGAAAGGTTTTTTTAAGCTTCTTCCTTTCTTTGAAGTAATACTGCAAGTACTACAATCAATCCCTTAAATGCCTCCCTTAAAAAAGGTGGTACTCCAAATAGATTTAGTAGGTTGTTCATAACAGCAATAATGAGCATACCAAAAACTGTTCCCATTATTGTTCCTCTTCCGCCGCTCATACTAGTTCCGCCTATTACTGCTGCTGCTATGGCATCCATTTCCATGCCGCTGCCTGCATTAGCAAAGTCCATTGAGCCAATTCTCGATACATGAATAATGGCTGCAATAGAAACTAATATTCCCATAAGTGAATAGACACGAGTTTTAACCTTTTCCACGTTTACACCAGAGAGTTTTGCTGCTTTTTCATTTGAGCCTACCGCAATTACCTGTCTTCCAAATACAGTTCGTTTTGAAATATAATAAAGTATAGCTGCAATTATTGCCCAATAGATAATTGGCATCAGCATATAATTTCCAATCTTTAAGTTAGAAATTTTCAGAAACTCCTTTGGTACCTTTGGATTATAACCTTGCATAAAGTGTTGTGTAAGGCTCCTAAATATCTTCATGGCGCCTAAGGTTGCTATAAATGGAGGTATCTTACCCTTTGTTATCAGTAGGCCTATTCCAGTGCCAAGCAAGTATCCTAAAATAATGGCTATAATTATTGCTATTGCAAAGGCTGAGGTTCCTGTTATCCCCATGTTAGATAATATTCCTTTAGGTCCATTGTCAATAAGCATCATTATTGCAGCACCTACTGTAACCAATGTTGAACCAACAGCCAAATCAATTCCACCTGATATTATTACAAATGTCATCCCAAGTGCAACTATTCCAATTCCCGCATTATTCCTTAATATATTAATCCAGTTATTTATCCAAGAATTAAACCAGCTTCCAAAAGCATCATAGTTAAATCCTAAAACCAATGTTTGAAGTACAATAAGAATCAAAAGTGCTATTGCAGTGCTAAACAGCGGATCCGCCGTCCATCGATGGCTAAACCACCCAAAAAAATTTCTCTTTTTGTTATCATTAGTATTATGCATGTTTTTCCCCTCCCCGACTCAGGTTCAATTCTCCACCTGTTGCTAAACGCATTATATCATGCTCATTCATGGTAATTTTGCTAACTTCGCCTTGTATTTTACCATGGTACATTACAATGGCTCTGTCACATAACCTTATAATTTCCTGTGCCTCACTAGATAAAACTACAACTGCAATATTATTTTCAGCAAGCTTTATTATGATATCATAAATATCTTCTTTAGCTCCAACGTCTACGCCTTGAGTAGGGTTATCTAGTATAAGCAGTTTTGGATTTACTGCAAGCCATTTTGCTAGTACAACCTTTTGCTGGTTTCCTCCAGAGAGACTATTTATACTGTCCGTACTTTTACTCATTTTTATTTTTAGACTCTTTATTTGCTCTTTAAATATCTCATAATGCTTTGGCCTATCAATTACCCCGCGTTTTGAAAACTTACTCCATGTAGCAATGGAAGCATTTTCAATTATGTTCATATCAGGTATTATACCGTTTTCTTTTCTATTTCTAGGGAGGTAACCAATTCCCTCTTCAAGTGCTTGATATGTACTGCGTATGTTTATTTCCCTTCCATTTAAATATATTTTACCTGATGAAATATCATCTGTTCCAAAAATAGATTGGAAAAGTTCGCTTCGTCCATCCCCTAAAAGTCCAGTCACTCCTAAAATTTCTCCTGCTCTTACAGAAAAACTAATATCCCTAAATGCGTGCTCTTGGGTTAGCCTCTCAACGCGCAGTACTTCGTGCCCTATTTTCTTATCCCTTGAAAGCTGATTACACCTTACATTATAACCTACCATAAAACGTGCCAGATCATCTGTTGTTACATCACTAACGTCTCCTTCTGCAACCAAATAACCATCCCTAAGCACGATATATCTTTCACAAATATCCATTACCTCTTTTAATTTATGAGATATAAATATAATACCGACATTTCTTTGTTTCAAAGTTTTCATCATGGCAAATACACGCTGTATTTCTGATTCTGTTAATGAAGTGGTAGGTTCATCCATTATTATTATAGAGGCTTTCATCATAATGGCTCTACATATTTCAACTATTTGCTTGTAAGATGCATCAAGATCACGAACCATGGTTTTAGGGTCTAGATCCACATTTATTTGTTTAAATACCTCTTCTGTTTCGAAAATCATTCTTTCAAGATCTAAACCACCTTTTTTATTTTTTATCTCTCTACCAAGAAACATATTCTCGTAAATTGGCAAATCATTTATAAGGTTTAGCTCCTGATGAATAAATGCTATTCCTGCATCTAAAGAATCTGCAGGGGTATTAAACTCAACTTTGTTCCCATCTAGATATATATCACCCGAATCCATTTTATAGACTCCGCCAAGTATGTTCATAAGAGTTGATTTCCCTGCACCATTTTCACCAATAAGTGCACATATCTCCCCTCCATTAATTTTTAGGGATATATCTTTCAAAACCTTATTACTTCCAAATGATTTTGTAATATTACTTATCTCAATTGTCATGAAATCACACCCATTTCATTTATGTAAAAAACTTTTAATTTAAATAAAAATATTACTTCCCTATAGCTTTAAATAAAGGTTATGGCAATACCATAACCTTTATTTTTCCTAACTTTTCTTAGTGCTAAAAGTCTTTAGTACTAAAATTAGTATGGTGAATTTTCATCAAGGAAATCCTTGTAATTGTCCCTATCTACAACTGTTGTAGGTATAATAGTAACCTTTTGGACATCCTCACCATCTAATACTTTAAGTGCTACATCGATAGCATTCTTTACCATGGCTGGACTATATAGGGTAGACTGAATCCAGATATCATTATTTTCAGGCATCATCTTGAAATATTCCTGCATTCCTCCACCACCTGTTACTACTTTTATATCAGTCCTTCCAGCTTCCTTTATTGCCTGCAATACGCCTATAGATGTTTCATCATCCATAGAATATACTGCATCAATCTTAGGGTTGCTTGTCAAAATATCAGCAAAATCCTTCAGACCATCTTCACGAGTAAACTTTGTAGCATAGGTAACTACCTTCATGTTTGGTGCAATTTGGGATAGTGTTTCTACAAAGCCCTTCTTTCTCAGCTCTGACACAGAACCTGCTGTAGGAACTTCTAGTATTGCTACTGTTCCATCTTTCCCAATTTTGTCTACAACATATTTAGCACCTTGAACACCCATATCTTTATTATCTCCAGACACTCTATATACACCATCTACTGCAATCTCAATATCAAAGTTTACAACCTTTATACCAGCATCTATTGCTTTTTGTATTGGTGCTTCCATACCCGTCCACTGTGGAAATGCGACTATTGCTTCTGCTCCCCATGTCATTAAATCATCTAACTGAGAAGTCATCTCTTCTGCATTGCTGCTTGTTTGAATCTTGTACTCAACTTTGTCTGACAACTCTTTTGCACGAGCTTCCGCATTATAAGCAACTGCAGCAACCCAACCATGTGTAACAGCAGGTGCTAAAATACCAATCTTATGTTTCTTGTTATCATTATTACCTCCTGTAGGTTTTGCAGTACATCCTACAAAAAGCGATGTAACAAGTATAGTTACAGTTAAAACAAATGCCATAACTTTTTTCATCAAAACATCCCCCTTTTAAATTAAGTCTAATAACATTATTAACCACAAGGCCTATACAGTCAACCTCTACTTTAAATGAAAAAGTAAAAAACAGCTTTCTATAATATTTTATAATAAAAAGCTGTTTTTTATAGGCTTTACCAAGTTCATTATGCCAATCCCTGATATGGGACTAGTTAACACATACATGGAATAATTTTAACTACTCCATACCTTTAATTATTTCTGTCCAGTTTTTATTTCGTTCTTTACTATCAAAAAAAGCCTTTAATTCGTGAAATAATGTCTTGGTATTTTGCCTATATATTTTTATATTAGAGTTATATTTACCATTTTGTCTTTTAACAATCATATCCCCTGTTGAGGTTATGGTATATTCTATGGACTCATTATTATCTTTTAGAAAACCAACATTTAATTCTATACGATCCGAGGAGTTGGCTGGTACATTGCCTATATGTGGCATAGATTTATAAAATAACGGTCTTTTTAAAATAGCTAATATCTCTTGAATTTCTTCACTATCTGAGGTTGTTATAGTTTTACTTTGGATCTCATATAAACCAGCTTTAACATTATTAATAGTTATTGTAGCTCTTGTAACATTTATATTTTTTAAAAGTCTATTTATATCAACGAATGTACTATAACCTAAGAAAGAAATTAAAATAGTTACTATGAGAATTAATAAAAATAAGTTAATTTTATTTTTATTAGATAGAGTCAAAATATACTCCTCCATATTTATATTGCACTATTGGTTCAACCCATCCACCATTCATATAACTATAATACGCTCTTTGGTCGGGTATATCATAACTGGGTGTTATAATAGATTCCAATTTGGTATTTTCTCCATATTCAATTGGATGTAATCCAGGGAAGACCGTTAAGTTATCAAAATGACTAATACTCATTTCAACACGAGAGCCAAAATAGTACTGACCACTTTCAACTAAATATGTGAATTTTTTTACTTTATATTCATATAAACGACTCTCATGCCTAAATTTTGAATTTGTAGGAACGCCACTAGGTAGACCTCCAGTGAAAATACTTCCAATGCTCCACATCCCCTTTGTAATCCAATCCATGCCTGTCCCAAATCCGTACTTTGCTGCAGCATCAATTGTTTTATTTAAGTAATCGAGAAATCCATATGCTTCTTTAACAGTTACAGAAGCACTTGTATTATCATAAGACAATACTTCTTCATAATAGGTCTTACCAGCATATCCTACATAAGTCTTTCTATAATCAGACGAAGTTGATATTTCTTGTGATGGAGTAGTAGATGGTATATAAATGTTTATTTTTCCAGGCTGTATAGAACCTTTTCTAACCTTTTCCATATATTCGTATATATCTTTAACAGTCTCTGGTTGCAATTGATAAGTAGCTATTATAGACTCGACTTCATTTTTGTCAAGAGGATTCATAGAGATTTTCCTCAAGGGTACTTTTGCATCATTACTTATTTTTTCATCTATTGACATAACAATATCTTCATGGGACAATTTATTCTTATTATTGTCTTGTTCACTAAGATTACTAGCAGCTGAAGCAACATTTGTGCCAGAAAATATAATAACAACAGTTAACAACAATGCAATTAATTTTTTCATTGTATCTCTCCATTCATTATTTATTTTTGGTTATGTTGGATACTTGTTGTTAAGCTTCTCAGTTCAATATGACCACACCTTTTTCACATATTTGCACCCTGCAGAAAGTTTCAGCTATATACTACCATGTATGGCTATTAATGTCAACATGATAATGCTGAATAAATTGATTGTAGAAAGCAAAATAACGACTCTTACAAACACTAAACTTACAGGCGTGGAAGATGGCAGAATTACAGTCGAATCAAATGGAGTTCAAAGTACTTTAGATTGTAACACTGTTGTGCTTGCTATAAAATTCAGGGCAAATAATGGTCTGGAAGAGAAATTAAAAGGCAAAGTGAAAGACATTGTTACCGTTAGTGAGTGATACTATTTGCACCTCGTAAGATACTGAATGCTAAATAGGGAGGATATCATTCTATAAATGTTTTTGCAGAAAAAGATATATAAACCCGCTTTAATGTTATTAACAGTTATTGTAACTCTTGTAAAATGTACATTTTTTAAAAGTCTATTTATATCAACGAACGTACTATAACTTAAGAAAAAAGTTAAAATAGTAAATATGAGAATTAATAAAAATAAATTAATTTTAATTTTATTAGATAGAGTCAAAATATCCCCCGCCTCTCTTTTCACGTATTGTACTGTATAGAAAATCTCAGTTTTATATTACTATCTGTGGGTACTAATGTAAATATGAAGTTGAATCACTTGCGGATCTAATTTAGGATAACTAAAGCATAAAATTCACTTGAATTTATGCTAAATCCGCATAGCTCCAGTATCTTATTCTGTGCGCAAGGGGGCGGCGGTCTCGGTATTCTAAAGCTGTAGAGATGATACCAACCATCCTAGAGGTTTTTTAGTCTTGCACAGTTTCAAATTTTGGGCATAAAAAAAGCCCCAAAAGCAAATGCTTCAGAGCTAAATGTTCTTTAAACAAAAATACGAGAAGGTGCAGGCACCTTCTCGCTAAAAACTATATAAGTTTTTGTTCCATAATAGTAGTATATCCTCGGTATATATAAATAGTGCTAATTTTTATATCCTTTTAAACCAATGTTTAACCTTGATGTCTATACCTTCATATCTAATAATATTGATATGATACCCCTAGAGTAGACAATGTAAAAAATAAAATCATTGTTCATCTCTAGGGTATCATATTCCATATTGTGCTGCGGCCCAGTTTTAGAAACTTTTAGCTGATAAATCTACTTTTTTGAATGTGCAAAAAACATTTGTTTGAGTACTTCCTCTTTAAATATAGGGTCAAGATTATATCTTTTTACAATTCCATTAATGTTCTGAGGATTTCTGAAAACATCATCCAATGTCATTATGGATTTATACTTTATATCATAAGTATCGTGTCTTTTATCTGCATATGCCTTTAAAAACTCTGCTGAAAAGTCATTAGCTTTTAGCGCGTCAAGCGCTGTGTCTGCAGCCATCTTGGCAGTTTCAGTCGCAGGGCCTATGCCTTCCCCTGTAAGTGGGAGTATCATACTCCCAGCATCACCAATAAGCATGACCCCTGCATCATAGTTTTCTCCCGCCTGAGGCCCTGTGGGAAGCCTCCATCCCTTCCATTCACTAATCTGCCTTGCATCTTTGAGCCTTTTTCCATATGGGCTGGTCTCAATAAATATATCGATATATTCTTTAAGGGTTTTGCTATCATATACGTCAAGATTTATTCCTATTCCGACATTTGCAACGCCCTCTCTATTCCCTGAAGGGAACACCCATATATACCCTGGCAGAACGTTTTGGTCAAAGTGAATCTCCAAGTATTTTTCCATAGGTACATTTTCATAATAGCATCTAAGTCCTGCGCCCGTGCATACAGGGTTATCTGGGAATATACCTATGGCTTTTGCCACCATTGAGTGAGACCCGTCTGCTCCTATAACAATCTTTGAACGAAATTCAATATATTCCCCTTGGTATTTGGCCTTGACTCCCTTAACCTGTCCATCTTCCTTGATTACGTCATACACCCAGCAATCCTCTATCATTTCTGCTCCGCACCTTATGGCAGTATTCTTCATAATATTGTCAAATATCCTCCTAGGTGTTGTATATCTTTCCCCAGGTGCATCCAAATATGCTTTACTGTAATCAGGAGATGTAAGCAAAAAACCTTTATTACAGTATCCTGCTTTTTTAACCTCTTCATATGCCCCAAGCTCTTTTACATGTTCCATGGTAACTTCTGCCTGGCTGTCACCGCACGTCTTGTCACGGGGGAATGTCTCTTTGTCCATAAGAAGCACATCAACGCCTTCCCTTGCAAGATATGCAGCACATGTTGAGCCTCCAGGCCCTGCTCCAACAACAATAACATCGCGCTCTATAATTTTATTCATTATTAGCATCCCCCTTCCTGTACTTTATTAAGCATGATAGCATCTACAGGGCATATGGTTAAACATACGCCACAGCCTATGCACTTGCTGCTATCCACGTTCTCATATCCGCACTTCAGACATCTTTTAGCTTCAAGGACTGCTTGTTTCTCAGAGAACCCAATCTCAATCTCATCAAAGCCGTTTCTGTCCTTTATTTCAGGCATAATCTGAGGAGAAAGCTTTTCTAGCCTTGCGGGGAATATCTTCTCCTTAGCATCTGCTGTTTTAAGTGTATGCTCTGTTCTATCTTTAAGCTCACGACCCATAAGCATATTATCTATCATAAGGGCTGCTTTTCTGCCTGAAGCAAGGGAATCAATTACAGAACCTTTAGCAGTTGTAACATCACCTGCTATAAAAAGCCCCTCTCTTTCCGTCATAAGTGTTTCCTTGTCATAATCAAGCATTCCGGCAGCATTCAAATTTAAATCCGCCCCCTTTGCAAGGAGTGTTAAGTCTGGTTTCTGCCCTGTGGCAAACACAACCGTATCTGCTTTAATTGTGAATCCTGTTCCGTCCTCCACAATTGGTTTAAGCCTTCCATATTCATCACAGTTTATTTCCTTGACCTTTTTAAATTCAACACCTTTTACCGTGACCCATTCTGTTAAAATACTTGTTGGACAAGAAGAAGTTACAAATTCTACCCCTTCTTTTTTAGCTTCTTCAATTTCCCAATCCCATGCAGGTATTGAATTACTGTCTTCTATACAAACACATGTTGCCTCCTCTGTCCCAGCTCTTAAAAGTGTCCTTGCGGTATCTAATGCAACAGAGCCCCCACCTATTACAACAGCCTTCCTGCCAATCTCCACAGGTATTTTTGCATTTATTCTGCTCATAAGGCTTACTGCATTATATACCTTTTCTGCTTCAGCTCCTTCGATTGGGAGCGCCATACCTTTAGATGCCCCAACTGCTATCAAAACAGCAGAATACTTATCTTTAAACAAGTCATTTATTGAAGGTTTGCTGCCTATTTTTGCATTATACCGTATGTCCATTCCTGCATCTTCTAGCGTCTTTATCTCACTTTGCAGTATTTCCTTGTCCAATCTAAAATCTGGTATGCATAACCTCATCATCCCACCTGACTTTGGCCCTGCTTCAAATACTGTCACTTTATAGCCCTTCTTCAGAAGGTCAAATGCAGCCATGATTCCTGCCGGCCCTGCTCCAATTATGGCAATCTTTTTGTCAAGCTTTTGCTTGAAAGGTGCTATAATAGGTTTTACATTATCAGTAACAAAACGCTTTAAACCTCTGATATTAACTGTCTTATCAATTAGTGTTCCTCTTTTGCATTCATCCTCGCATGGGTGGTGGCATATTCTTCCGCATACTGCTGGAAGTGGGTTTAATTCCGATATGAGTTCGTATGCCTCAATGAATTTCTCCTGTGCAATCAAGTTTACATAGCCTTCTGGAACAGTACCAAGAGGACATGCAATGCTGCATGCATGCTCATGTGCATATTGTTCCGACTGTACAGGAAACATTTCAGGGCCTTCTGCACAGTCAGGGCACAACCTGCAAATTACCCTCTGGAACTCATCAATTGCCTCTGTAGGGCAAATCCTCCTGCATTTACCGCAGTTTATGCAAATACTTGGGTCTATAGATGCAACGGCTTGTCTTTCTTGTGAAAATGTTTTATCTGCTATTCTGAAGTCTATCCCCTTATGCAAGTCATCCATTTTATAAGCCTCCCTTTACTCTATTTTTGTATATGCCTGTCCTTAATTCATTATATTTATATAAACATGCATATATTCATAGGCTCAATAAATCGCACTAGATTTTATAGATATAAATGGTTCATCGACGAGTTTTGTGAAATGTACTTATGAGGAAAATAAGGCAAAATTATTAATGTAGTTTTTGCCAAAATAATTTGCTGTATGGCATGAATTTTGTGATATTCGAGTATTTTGGTTTTTATCACCTTAATTGTATCATGGTTTCCAATAATATTCCATATAAATATAGGTAAAGCTATATCCAATGGCTGTGTGAGGATGTACAATAAATATGCAATAAATTATATTTGAAGGGGGATTAAATATTATGATTGTAACAACCACTCCAAGCGTGGAAGGGCGTAAAATTGTTGACTACAAGGGCATTGTTTTCGGTGAAGTGGTATCAGGGGTAAATTTTATTAAGGATTTTGCTGCAGGACTGTCAAATTTCTTTGGAGGACGTTCTGGTTCTTATGAAGGAGAACTTATGGAGGCCAGAACATCCGCCCTCCGTGAAATGGAAAGCAAAGCAGCATCCATAGGTGCAAATGCAGTTGTCGGTGTCAGCATAGATTATGAGGTGCTTGGGCAGGGTAATATGCTCATGGTTACCGCATCTGGGACAGCTGTAATAACAGAATAAAGCAGCAGTGTGCCGGTTTATCACTGTATGTGAATAAATCGGCACACTGCTATTTTACATCCCCAATACTATTAGAAGCTGAGCCGCTGCATATGTGCTCATAATGTATATATCTGCATATTCCTTTTCAGATGAAAAAATATTATATGCAAGTATAGTATCTGAAGCCACAAATAATAAGGAACCTATAAATGCAGGAATAAGCTGTGTTTTTCCTGATACCAGCACTGCAAGGCAGGTAAAACTCATTAATATTAAAACTGCGAAATATACAATAGCAGGTATCTTCATAGCTCCTAATTTATTGCGTAAAATACGATAATTATACACTCCATATAAAACATAAGGTATAAGGAAAATCAGACACCATAAAGGTATTTGGTTTATTCCGGCCGAAGCCTTAATAAAAGATGTTATATAAAATATCTGTCCAGCCATAAATGAAGCAATACCTAACTCTAAGTATAAGGGCTTGCGCTCATTCAATAAAAATACGTCGCCTAAAAATCCTGCTGCTAGCGCCGCAATAACATATATACTTATATGCTTTGCAGCAGTTATGTAATATACTATTAAAATAGGCATCAACAAAGACTTAGAAAAATAACGTCCTTTTTTGTTTTTATTTTTTATGTTGATTATATCCCATATAAAGATAACAATAAATAATACAAGTATCCACACAGACAATTAAATCCCTCCCATAATATATCAGTATTACATATTTAAATGCTCATTATTTATTTCTACACTAGCATGCATATTCCTTCCAATTGCAAGATAAAAATAGGGCTAGGTATATTAATTGACATGTTAATGCCGTGGAAAAGGTTCCCCACGCTCGGTACAAACCTTAAGAGCGATCCCTCAATATTTTCAGTACTGCAGCATTTATTAGAACTTAAATAAGTATATCATATAACTCTAATTTAAAAGACTATCAAAGGCCTGTTGATTCAATTCTCTTATTAGTTGATATGACAGTAGACTTAGCGAGATTATGTCTAAACTTCTAGGGTTAATCCGTTAAGTTCACCTGTTTATTTCTACTATAAATTTATTCCGCTCCCCTGGGTATATGCTTTCAGAGTACTCAATAACAGAACCATCTTCTAAATATCCAAAAGATGATAAAAAATGTATGGGAGAGCCTTCTTTAATTTTTAATAATTTGCTGGTTTGTTTATCAGAAAGCTTTGCTTCTATTTCTCTTATTGCTTTTTTTATATAAATATTATTTTCTTCAAAAACATCGTAAAGGGAACGTTTTTCAAAATCGTACATTATAAGATTAGGAAACTTTTCATAAGGTATATAAACTGTAGTGAGTAGAATAGGTTTTTTATCTTCTTCCTTTTCAACGTAAGCATACCTAAGCCTTTTAAGTTTTATTATTTTATCTTCTTCTTTAATTCCAAGCTTATCTACCAAGAAATCAGGACAAATTTTAATTGATATTTCTAACACCTTGGTTTCTGGAATCAATCCTTTTTTGTGCATTTCTCTATTGTAGCTCTCTATAAAACGGGTATTTTCCTGAATAATTTTAGGTTTAGTAACAAAAGTCCCTTTGCCCTTTACTCTTTTTAAATATCCTTGAGAGGCTAGAGTATTTAATCCCTGTCTTACAGTGGGACGGCTCATATTAAACATAGCGCTAAGTTCCATTTCTGTGGGGATTAAATCTCCTTCTTTTAGTTTATTGTCTTTTATTAGTCCTAGTATATAGCTTTGTATTTTATAATATAAAGGCGTATTTGGCTTAGTCATTAAATTTCTCCTTTCTACTTGGCAGTATAGAGATATTCTATACTAAGTAATAAAATCAGGCTGCAATTGGCTTTTTATAATTCATGCCAATTACAACCCTCAATATTTAACCTAAATAAACTTTTATGAACAGCTTATGCTAAATGTTACAAAGCAATCCTCTATTTTTCATCAATCATAAAGGTTACAACACCATAACCCTCGTCTTTCATCTTTTTAAAGCTTTGCTCTGCATCCTTTGTTTTAATTAAGCTTAGTGTATAGCAAAACTCTGTAATACCTGATAAATCCATTTTAAAGTTTGTCTCCCATGTATTGTTCATAATCCATGAGTACACATCTCTTTTATTGTTTTCTTGTCTTTCATCGCAAAGCATTATTGGATGGTGTTTTAGCTCCCCCATATATATAAGCGGTGCATCTTTTGTTTGAATTAATATAGTATTTTCTTTTGTCTCATAAGCCAAGCCATTATCTACAAGATAATATTCCATACAAGTGCCTGGTATTTGATCAATGCCTGGTCTCATAACCGTATCGCCCTTATCTATATATAATGTTGCATCTAGATTGTTTAATGTTAAGGGCAGATAAATGCTTTCAATATCTGTGGATAAAGTCTTAGCAATTTTGTACTTAAATTCCAATCTTGGAAGCGTATTATAAAGCTTGATAACTACTGAACTAAAATAGGTACCTTCTAATTTATAAATAAGCTCTATAGTTGTAAATATTTCACCATTGTCGATTATCTTTACATCTACTAACTCACCTATATACTTTTTAGAATGAAGGCCTCTTATATTTCTTCCTAAAAGTCTTCTTTCTTCATAAACGTTTGTTCTAACTTTGGTATTTTCATATATTGGGGTAAAGAATTTAGCATCCCCTTCTTTTAACATTTCAACATTATCAACTTTATTGTAGAAAGAAGTTACACCTTTACCTATTTCATATGCTATTTTGAAGTAGTCATTTTCTATTTGGTAGGGCAATTTATAGCTTTTTGCATCGTAGTTATTTACTATATCCTTTACTCTTTCTGCTCCAACATATGCTACTCTTGTATTAGCTACCTCTATTTTGGCATCAGCCTCTTCAAATCTGTATATTCTTTCTTCATTGGCTTCAAATGAATCTACAAAGCTGATAAGAACACCCCTTGGGTGTGAAGACAATTGTGTAACCATTTCCTGTCCTGTTGTTTCACAAATTACTTTTACTCCTGGGTATTTCCATGTTTCTATATAAAATTCCACTACTTGTGTACTTTTTTGATCTGATAGGCTTATTGCCTTTACTTTGCCGTTTAGATCATAGTATCTAAGTTTGTCTCCTCTGCTATGCATAATGCGATTTAAGTTTTTAGCAGAGGCTTCATGTGCTTTTGAAGCATAGCTCGTTTTTCTAATGTCTAAGTTTTGCACCATTGTATCATAAGGATTGGTTATGGTCGATGAATGTCCCCAAGTATGTTCAGCATACAAAAGCAAATTATCCTCAGCTTGTCTAGTTAACTCTTTTTTACTTACATGTGCTTTACTATCTAATTTTTCACATAAGTAATACATTCTTTGAGCTTCTTTGTAGTGTTTAACCGCATAAGGTGTACTTCCTACTCCATTTGCCCACCAGTCAGTAAGATCACCTTTGTAAACAGGTGCATCCTTTACCTGATCTTTAATTTTATCATAAAATTCTTGAACAGTTACCATCTCTAGATGTACCTCATCACCGTAGGCTTCATTAAATGCTGCAATGGTTCTTATAATGTCTGTATTTGGTGGTGCATTGTCACTAAATGCCCCCGATACACAAGTAGGAATAAAGTTATATTTATATTCATTTTCTTCACAGGATGTTAAGTAATTAACTATGTTTTCTTTAAGAATTTCAATATGAGTTTTGGGTTTAGCATCTTTCCCAAAGTAATTTTCTGTCATAAAGTTAGTATCCTTATTATAAATTAAGCCCAAAGCATTACCAAGATTATAATGTTCTCCGCTAAATACTAAAAGCCTTTTCCCCTCCTTATTCTCCCAGTAATAGGGTTTTTGATTTTGGTAAAGAGGGTACATGCCGTGGTGTGTATGAATGTTTGTAAATAAAAATTCTATTCCATTATCTATAAGCACATCAAAGGTTCCTAAAGATACGCCATTAACATCTGCATTCATTGCAGCTTTAACATCTATTCCTTGTGCTTTAAAGTTCTCAACCATTTCTTTTGTTCTTTTATTAAGTACCCCTTTGTCTACCAAATCCGTGAAGTTGAGGTAGTTTGCTGATAATCCTATATTGTTTGATCTAACCGCTGCATAAAAATCTTGTTTTTCTTTTTCTGTTGCTTCTTCTAAAAATCTCTCTACGCAGTAGTAAGTCTCGCAATTCCATTTGAAGTTTTTATCGATTGTATCATTTTTATGTCCTTCTTTTGCAATATTTACTGCAGCTTTTATATAATCAATCTGGTTGTAAATTACTTTTTCTTGTAAATCTGTATAGCCTATATCAGTGTGCGAATGATGTAATACATACATAGTCCATTTTCTATCTAGCATAATTTATTCCCTCCATATATAAGATCTATATTTTATTTTGAAAGTTCAATTGTAAATCTGAATTTAGTGTCATCATCATACCACATTCTAAAGTTTGTTCCCCAAATATTGTTATACAAATTAAAATTTGCTGTTTGTGATATATCTATATTATTATCATATCTTAATATTTTTCTCTCTCCCATGGCAACTAATGGTGCATCAAGAGATTGTATCTTAATCTTCTTTTCTGAACCTAAGTATTCTATACAAGAAGCTATGGCATGAAGGTTTCTACCACCATTTTTTACTACCTGAAGAGGAGATATTAACTCCCCCATCTTTTCAACAAACCACATATTAGGATTATCTACTTTGGGATTAATTGAAAGCCATATACTCTCAGGCAGTCTTGATGCATCTTTACCATTCCAAATTATATCTAGATTAATCTTGTTAGCATAGAATCTATAAACTATTTGGATTTTCTCAGGGCAGCCTAAATATTCAACTGCATATTTATCGCTAGAAACATTTATAACCACCTCAGTATTATCCCCATGGTCTATATAACTAGCATCATCTAAGTAGGCAGTATGTTCTCTAGTTACAGTTCTTGCAGTCTCAAATAATGGCTTCCCAAAATCTCCATAAGCCCAGTCGTTCTTTTCATAATCTCTTGTATAATTGTTAAACCAAAAATCGTAGCTTTCCTTTCCTATCTCTTGATAGACAAACAGCCCACATCTATTCTGTTTGTCAAAGATTGTTCCTAATTCCTCATGAGATAAAAAGCTTATAGCACCATTTTCATCAAACTCTACAGTATAGTTAAAAAACTTGTACTTCTCTTTAGTATTTAACTTTGTATAATTACTATTACATTTAACTAAGGTTGGTAATAAATTTTTAAAGGACTCATTGGCTTCAAGCTGAAGCTCTTCTGGAAGAGATTGTACGGCCTTATCTAAGTATTCCCTTTGTTCCTTCCAAGAGCTTTCATAACGGGAATAGCTTCTGTTATCAACGCCCCAATTAAGGCCCATTTGAGCAGAATCATCTATGGAATCAGTTTTTCTTGCTTTTATAAAATCTTGCTTTTCGTAATTTTTGTAATCTCCTAAATTACGCTTTATGTCCATCCCCCATGTATGCTCAGGTACAAGCATAAGATTTAAAGAAAAGTCTTCTAGCTCTTTTTCCAAGCCCTCGAACTTTCCTTCATTAACCCATCTGCTGCGCAGCCTTAGTAATTCTCTAAACTTTGAAACTTTTAGCGGATCAGAAGCTGTGCCATGGATCCATGAGTCTCCAATTTCTTCATATACCTTTGGTAAAGAATCTTTATACTTCATTATGGCTTCTGCATAATCATCCAATGTAGAGGCAACAATTTCTGCATTAGGATACTTCTCCTTTAAATAGTTAAATTGTTCTATAACTAATTCCTTAGATTGAGGGCCACAATTATCACCAGTGTGAGCAAAATATAAGGCCTCCTTCATACATGGCAGTATACAATCTTGCCCATAATTGTATGAATAGCAGACTATAACTTCACTCCCATCTGCCCCTATCCATCTAAATATACTTGGAACCTTTGGAACAGCTGATGCTGGGTTTACACCTATATGAAGAAATTTAATACCTGATTTTGCAAGTAGAGGGATTATTGCCTTTGTATGCCCTGGTACATCAGTCATTTTTGCCGCTATGGTTTTTCTCCCAAATCGCTTATCTAACTTTTTAGATAAAGAAAGCCCATACTCAAATAATTGCTTATCCATTAACTCAGTATGAGTTGTAAATGGCAGTCCATGCCAATAAATAATTCCGTCCTCTATAGCCTGTACCAGACTGTTTAACTCCTTGCCCTTTTTATTTTTAAGGTAGTTATATATAAGCCATGAGCCTGTAGTCCATTTAAACTTTAAATCCTTGCTATCTTTAAGCTCATACCCAAGTTTAATGGCAGCAGGTATGTATTCATCCATGTACTCTTCTGTAACTGTTTCAGCAAAATCTGTGAAGCCGATATCAAGGTGAGTCTTAAACACTACATAAACCTTTTTAATTTCATTGTTAATGTCTGTACTCATAATAAATACCCTCCCTTTTTATTAATTTATATATAATTAACATATCCATTCATAGCGTTTTAACCTATCTACATGCCTCACCTCCAAAAATCATGGCAACACCTTTTAAAGTAGAGGCAGATGTGTCCTTTGAAATATATAAATTGATTTTCCTATCCTCACACTCCTTTGAAATCTCTTCTCCAAAGAATATAAAGCTTTTTGAAATCTGTCCCCCAATGACAAAAGTGTCTGGTTTGAATTTATCAAAGAAGGGTATCATTACCTCTCTAAGTCTTTTTCCAAACTCCCCAAAAACCTTTTTTGCCTCATAGTTGCCTGCCATTGCTAAGTCATATAGCTCTCTTACTTCTTTTATATCTTTTAAGGATTCTACATTCTTGCTTATACCCAATATTCCTCTAGCAGATATATAATCATCTACAATTCCCTCTTTATATGCGGTATGATATATCCAGCCTTCCTTTGGCACATTAGCTGCTTCTTTAATAAGCCTTCCTCTTTCTAAAAAGGAGGATCCTACTCCTGTTCCAATGCATATACAAATTGCCCTAATAGAATCTTTAGCATAACCCTTTAAGTATTCTCCTAGAGAAAATAAATCTCCATCATTAGAAAAAGCTAAACTAAAATCCCTTTCGAAGTTATTTTTAAGTTCTATGTCTTTTTCTATAGCTTGTTTTAATTCTTCTTTTAGGTTAATGCCATATATATGCTCATACTTATTTAAGCCTTTAATATAGCTTATACCCTTCTCATAATCAAAAGGCCCAGGAAAAGCCATTCCTATGCCGCTTAATTTAATAGCGTTCATATTATTTTTTGTAACCAATTCATTCATTATGAATATAAAATTATTTATTATATTGTCCTTACTTTCCTTGCTTTTTGAATCAAAAACCATTATATCACCCAAAATATCTCCAGCAGAAGATATAATTGAGGCCTTAATTTTTGTCCCGCCTACATCCATCCCAATATAATATTTCAGAATTGCCACCTCCTTATTAGAACATTACAAAAGTTACATAAGTTAAGGTTATATCTTGAAAGTCCATATAGAATAATTCATCTAAGAAAAATATTGATAAAGTATTTTATATATTTGATATGTATTTACATTTATAATTTAAATAGATTATAAGCCTATTCTATCCCAATGTAAATATGGTTTTTAAATAAAACTTGAGCTATGTAAATACATATCATATAATATATGTATAATATTATATGATATGTATTTACAACTGGAGGCAAAAATTTGATTAATAAATATAACAATTATGATAAATACCCAGAGGTTATCATAAAAGATCATGACAATTCTTCTTGGGAAGGTTATGAAAATATATTAAAGGAGATAAAGAAATCCATCTCCTCATTAAAAAAGGAAAAAGTAGTATTAGTATTAGATTTTTATCCAGGAGTCAGAGAAGAAGAAGTTTTAAAAGCTTTTACAAGGCTTAGTCCTTCTCTAATGATTAAATCAGATGATTGTACTTATAATGAAGATACAATAAACTCCATGATAAAAGACTATTTAACAGATGATAGGGTATTTGGAGTACTTACTACTAAAAAGCTTCAAGACTTTTTTATACAAGAAAAAATAGATGAAGCAAAAAATACTATAGACAACTTAAAGGAGGGACTCATTTTAGTTTACGGAGTTGGAGCCTCACTTATAACCAGAGGAAATATACTTTTATACTTTGATTTAGCCAGATGGGAAATTCAGCTTAGATTTAGGGCTGGTATGGCAAATTGGAAAGCCACTAATTATAAAGATCCTATTCTTTCAAAATATAAAAGGGGATATTTTGTAGAATGGAGATTGGCTGATAGGCATAAAAAGGATATCTTTTCTCAAATTGATTATTTAGTAGACACAAACCAAAAGGATAATCCGAAGATGTTAACAGGGGAAGCTATAAGAGCAGGTCTAAAGCAAGTAGTAGAAAGGCCCTTTAGGGTTGTCCCTTACTTTGATCAAGGAGTATGGGGCGGACAATGGATGAAAGAGGTTTTCGATTTAGATAAAGAATCCCCAAACTTTGCATGGAGCTTTGATGGTGTTCCAGAAGAAAACAGTCTTTATATGAGATATGGACATGTTAAAGTGGAAATTCCTTCAATAAATGCAGTATTTTTCGAGCCAAAAAAACTTTTAGGTGAAAGAGTCTATGGCAGGTTTGGAACAGAATTTCCTATAAGATTTGATCTTTTAGACACTATGGGAGGAGGCAACCTCTCTCTTCAAGTGCATCCTCTTACAGAATATATTCAAGAAACATTTGGAATGCACTATACCCAAGATGAAAGCTACTATATGTTAGACTGCGGAGAAGATGCCTGTGTATATCTAGGAGTAAAAGAAGATACAAATAAAGACGATATGATGGAAGACTTAAAGAGATCAGAAAAAGGAGAGATTCCTTTTCCTGATAATAAATATATAAATAAATTTCCTGCAAAAAAACATGATCATTTTTTAATTCCGGGAGGAACAATTCATTGTTCCGGCAAAAATTCCATGGTTCTAGAAATAAGTTCTACTCCATATATTTTTACATTTAAGCTATGGGATTGGGAAAGGCTTGGCTTAGATGGACTTCCAAGACCAATTCATTTAAATCATGGAGAAAAAGTTATCCAATGGGATAGAGATACAAAATGGGTAGAGGAAAATCTAATAAATAAAGTAGAAGTTTTAAAGGAAGAAGATGGGGTAAAAGTTGAAAAAACTGGGCTTCATCCAAGTGAATTTATTGAAACTATACGACACTGGTTTTCAAAGCCTGTACTTCATAAAACTCATGGAAGTGTTAATGTACTAAATCTAGTAGAAGGAGCAGAGGCCATAGTAGAAAGCCCTTCTGGTAAATTCGAGCCTTTTATAGTACACTATGCAGAAACCTTTATAATTCCTGCGTTTGTAGAAGAATATACTATAAGGCCTTACGGAAAATCTGAAGGAAAAGAAGTTGCTACAATAAAAGCCTATGTTAGATAGGAGTAAAGTTTACAAAGGGACACAACTGCTGTCCCTTTGTTTCATTAATAATAATGACTGCAAATATTGGTAAAACTCGATTAACGCTTTTGAATTTATAGCCTAATTATATGATCATTTGCCTGTATCAATGTTTTATCATGAGTTACCATTAACACAGTTTTACCTTCATAATTTAATTGATGAAGCATTTTTATTACCATTTGGCCATTCTTGCGATCAAGTGAACCTGTAGGCTCATCAGCCAAGATAAGCTGACAGTTCTTTAATCTTAATCTGGCAAGTGCAATACGCTGCTGTTCACCACCAGATAGGGAATAAACTTTCTGTTTTAATGAGGTTTCCATACCAACAGATTGCAATGCTTCTTCCACCATCACCCCAGACTTTCCTTTCGAATGAACCATCAGCAGATTTTCTTCTACTGTTTTTTGTTCTACCAAAGCAAAATTCTGAAAAACAAATCCCACTATATCTCGATAATAATCCTTAAGATTTTTGGTATTAGTAATTTCCAATCCATTCACATTTATTTTTCCCTTTGATACAGGCTCTAATCCCCCTATCATATTCAATAAAGTAGTTTTACCACACCCACTTTCACCTGTAATTACTACAAATTCACCTGCATCAATAGTAAAGTTAAAATTATCAAATAGTACTTTATCTCCAAAGGATTTACATACATTATGTAATTCAATTAATACCTTTTCCAAACTAAATTCCTCCCTTTAATACTTTTTGAATTTGTAAATTATCATTTTTTCGTATTAAATAGAGAATGATAACCACATCTAATAAAAATACAATAATACTCCCCCAAGCTATATAAGCAATAGCACCAATCTTAAAAAATACTGTACATAATAGAGCACCAACTAAAGAAATTCCACATAGTATACCAGTCAATAGAAAAAATGATTTAAATCGTTCAAATACAGAGTAGCCCATTACCTTTTTTATCGTCAATTCCTTTGCATTTGTTTCATATGCTATTCTCAGGGAAAGGCTTGAAATCTGTATTTCCAAAATGAGTATCAGTAATGTTAGTATTACAGCAATTAATAAGCTCCTATTTTGCAAAGACCAAAGTCCATCAAACCAATCTCCTATATTAATAATAGTAAATTCCACAAAGTGCGGATTTATTGCTTCACCTGAAATTGCATTGGCAAAATCATAGATTCGTTCTTGTTTGTTTTCCAAAGTAACAAACTGCATGAGATACTGAAAATTATGCGCAATCATTCCATCAGGATGGTCAGCTTCTCTTAATTCATAGCTTACAGGATATGTTGGCAAGGCTCCATAATCATAGGTATCTAAAAATATGATTGGATTTTTAATTTTATAGGTATAATCAAATTCACCATTTATATGACCTTCTGCTATAACAGAAAGTCCCTCTTTATAAGTGAATACTCTCTCTAAATTATCTTCATTCAACCCAAGTAAATTGCCATTATCCATAATCTCTTCCATGACTTCTATTTCATTTGCATTATCCGGAATTAAAATATAATTACCTTCCTTTTGAAAAATAGTATCCCATTCCGGGATCATATCGCTATATTGTTTTAACCCTGATAAATTGGCAAATACGTATTTGTCTCCCCATTTGGGAGAAGTATCTTCAAATGATTGGTAACTAACAAGGGAACATTCCAGTTTATTATAACTATACCTCATAAAATTATCCTTAACTTGTTTCCATGTATCAATAGGACATTCATCTTCAAAATATCCAGTTGCATGTTCCATTTTTTCATAATCATAGGGGTATTTTACATCCACATGGACCTTATTTGATTGTGATGAATAATAGTTTTTTTGTTTATAAAGCTTTATCCCTTCAACTGATAAATATATGGTAGCAGATAATACTAAAACAGTTAAAATGGATATTATTCCTTTTATTACAATGCTTATATTCAATGCCTTTTTAGAAGAAGCAATGGATTTAATTTGTAAACGCTTTCCGATTCTCATACCCAAGGCAATAACAATACCATTACATAAAAGTAAAATCATAAACCCTATAATGGATATATTCCATCTAAACAAGGGGGTTGTGAATGGCAATAGCAACAATATAGCTGCAAGTGCTGCAATGGAAAACCCAACCATGTCAGATATTATTTTATGGGTCAGCATATGAATAAAGTCTGCACCTAATACAATTCTGACCATTTGTTCTTTTTTACTATATACCGTGTCATAATAGGTAAGAAGCAGCATGGTTATAGTCAACATAAGCCAAGTAGCAGCTACAACTTTCTCTGATACTCCCTGTGTGGGATAATTCCTAAAGTTACCGGAATACTTCACCATTCCCGGAAACAGCATTGTATAAAGGTCTTCAGATGATTGACCAATATACCAGCAATTTTGCAGTTCTTTCTCCGCTGCTTCCTCAAAGGGTTTAAATATAAATTTTGTTTTCCCAGAGAAAAAGGAGGCAATTGTTCCTTCCTCAATCCCCCAATCCTTCTTTAAGATTTTTTGTACTGTTTCATTTCCATACACTGTAATTTTACGAGAGAATGCACCACCATTCTCCTTACTTATTGTAAAAACCTCTGCATCATATTCTTTTGATTTTTTTTGAATTTCACTGCGCATTTCATATTCTGAGTCCCCAGTTTCTAAATAGTACCCAACTTGCACATAGCTATCCTGAAAATTTTCAAGGAAGAAAGTATAGCTTTCCCCAATAAACAAAAAACCTCCCAGAAAAAGAAAGAACGCAATGATTGTTTTCGCTTTTGTCATCTTATTTCTCCCATATTAATATTGAATTTTCTAATAAGGTATTCCTGCTATTTTCCTCACTAAATACTTTCATCGAATCAAAATCTGCATAATAAATTGCATCAACATTTTCTATGCTATCCAATGGAAATATAAAATTACGTTCATCACGAATTCCTTTACCATTAATCAAATTTCTAGTATGCGATTTTGCAATGGTTTCAGTATAATATAAGAAGATAACATTTCTTTCCTTACCACCTATTTCCATTGTAATTGGATGAGTTGCTGATATGGAGTAATAGCTTACCCCATAATAATGAGAAACAAGCATATTATCATCTTGAGTTTCAATTCTAATCAAGGATTCTGCATAAGGTACGACCCTATCGTAATGGAAAATAAAAGAGAAGGTTCCAAGCAGGATTAAACACGTAAGTATAATAGATAATCCTGAAATAATTATCTTTTTATTTCGCAACCTTTTTTTGAAACCCTTAATAATGTGAGCCTCCTTTTCAGCTGGGATATATATTTCCTGTTTCATTAGCTTAACTTCTTTTTTGCATTCCTCACAATGTTCCAAATGTTCCTCTACCATTTCCTTGGTATCGTCACTTACAACACCATCAACATAAAGAGGTAAAATATCTTTAATGATATTGCAATTAATCTCTTTCATTATTCATCCCCTCCATATACTCAATAACTTGCTTTCTTGCTCTGTGATAAGTTACCCTTGCCCATCCAGAACTTTTCCCAAAGATTTTCCCTATTTTTTCAAAGGGCAATTCGCCAAATACTCGAAGGGAAAATACCTCTTTATAGGGTTCTTCCATAGTGTGAAGAAACTGATGAATGATAAAGGCATCTTCTTCATTGGAAAGGTGTTCTGTTATGGTGACTCCCGTATCAGGCATATCATCAAGCGAATCATAGCCAATGTTCCCTTTGTTTTTTTTGTAATATGAAAAATAAGTATTTTTTGCAATGGTAAATAGCCAAGCCCGAATGTCTTTTGAACCATCGAAGCTATTAATAGACTTCAACACCTTGGAAAATGCTTCTTGTGCAACTTCCTCTGCTATATTTTCATCGCCAGATAAAGACCTAATATATAAAAATACCTCCCGGAAATATAAGTAATATATATCCTCGAAGTCCATGCCTCTTTCACTCCTTTCACTTATATAACTCCCAAAATCTAAATTCGTTACAATATATTTAAAAATGTTTTTATTCCATTACAAAAAAACTCACGCCCGTGTACATGATTTAGCATTAAGGAGTGCAAATATAAAAATTTTGTCTTGAATTTACCTCAAAAAAATAACGAAACCCCTTGAAATCAAGAGGTTTACAATGCTATTTATGTGTCCTGCTTCGTATTATTTGTTGCTATGTATCAAGTTCATAATAATATAGAATATTGTTTTCAGTATCATAGATTCCAACAGTAAAATTTGCCGAATTTCTAGAAAGCAATTTAGCATCATCACTATCCATGATTTCTCCCCCAAACCTGTCAACAAAGAACCAGTACCCTTTATCTATTTTGGGCATATTTACTTTTTCAGCCAAGCCATAAAACTGATATAAAGCTATTTCTGTATTTTTCGTAAGGGGCAATGGCTTCCAATTAGGGTTGTTTTTAATTTGTATTAGAATCTTTTCAGATTTTTCCTCTTCAAATTTAACTTTTGCCACTAAATCTCCATCTCCATGAAATCCACCATGAGTGTCCTCATACTCTACCCGTATGTTTTCGGGTATTTTTATACCTAAAGACTTTGAAATTCCCTTATTTATAGAGTGAGTGTTTATGCTAAATTTAAAAATAATAATTAAAATTATAAATAATAATATCCATTTAAAATACTTTTTCATCCATTTAACCTCCATTCTTTAAACTTTGACGTAATAGCTTTTGCTATCTCTTATTTAATTCTATTCAATGAATGCTATTACTATATTGGTCTTAGTCATCATCCATTGAGTACTTTATTGAATGATTTATAAAATCTTTCAATATATTGTCAAAATCTAGACTTCCCCATTTCCATTTTTCATCTTCTTGACTAATTGGATGTTTATCAGAAACAAGCAGTATCACATTTGCTTCTATTCCGTAATACTTGCTTACAGATAGCAAAGCAGATGACTCCATATCTACTGCCACACAACCCATTGTTCTCCAATAGTTTTCTTTATAGAATGTTTCTCTATAAACTGCATCAGTAGTAACAGTATTTAATTGATATGTTTTAAAGTACTGGCTAAAATAACTCGCCCCTTTTAATACCATACTTGCAGATTGATTTATAAACTGGATACTCTCATAATAGTGCAGAGATGTTCCTTCCTCACTTAAAATCATGTTCGGAATAATTACATCACCTACATTAACTTTGTCAGAAAATCCACCACACAAACCTATTAAGATAATGTCCTTAACTCCCAAAGCAACTAAAGTTTCTACAGTATCAGCAATAGCAGGAGAACCATATCCACCATGAACAAAGCATACATTAGGATGTCCTTCAATAGCTAGGCACTCACTTGTCCCAATAAATTTCGGAACTTTTTTAGTAATAACCTTTGCATTATAATTTTCTTTAAGATATTCCATTGCACACCCCATACAGAACACAACAGCTTTTGGTGGTAATTTTGTCATTTTCCCGCCCTTATGTGAACTATCAATATGCTTTTTAGCAGTGATTACTGGTTCACTTTTATCTTCATTGTGCATCCACATTAACATCACCCCCATTTTATCCTTCCAAACCAATATAAATAATATTTGCTTCATCATATCCTATACATATACATCAATTTTTTTCTCAATCTCCTTTATTTTATCAAATATATTAACTGATTCCTACCAAATTTTATTTAAAATAAAAAACAACCTGCTAGTCTAAAGTAAAAATGGGCCTAATTTACTTTAGACTAGTAGGTTTCATGGCAACAAGAGATTAAAAGCGAGCTTGCCTCCGAAGTGATTTTTCTGACCACTGGCGAGCGCCCAAAAGCGGCTGCAGTTCAGAAAGAAAGCGATGGTTCCGAATACTGGGCGAGCTGGATTATGGCCTATTATCAGCGGCATAGCGGCATGAGGTTCTCTGACATAGTTGAAAACGGTCTGACTGTGTCAAAGGTGCTATCCCTTTATATTCTGCACGAAGCTGACGAAAGTAAATTTGTAGAAACCGCCGATCAGCTCATCGCCCGAAATAAACAAACCCGGATGTCAAAACTTAGCTTGATTCGTAAGGCAAGAGGTTTTACACAACAGCAGCTTGCCGATCAGTCGGGCGTCAAACTGCGTATGATCCAGCTCTATGAACAACGACAAAACAATATTAATAAAGCACAGACCAATGTTGTTTTGAGTCTGTCCAAAGCTCTCGGCTGCGAGATTGAAGATATTTTGGAATGAAAAATAAGGATGTACCCATGGACTTCCTGCTGAACCATATATCATGTAGCTTTGTGGAAATGATATATGGTGGATACATAATGACATGAAGCATTCCCCGGAAGAACTTGAGCGGTATTTTTCAGCAGTTGTGGATCCAATACTTTGACGCTAAGGATGCCAATAACCATCTAAATGGTGTAGAAAGAAATGTTGAAAAATATCAAAATAAGGGTAAAATATACTTATGTTTTACATAGTGAGGTATATAAAAATGAATAGTATAATAAGCAAACTAGAAACATATGTATTTTGGTATCCTTTTATCATGTCACTGTTTTGGATAGCTGGATCTATACTGTTTAATAAAAATCGAGAAAAACAGGTAGATATAGATTTTGACGAAATAGATTGGCCAATGGTTAGTATTTTAATTCCCTGTTACAATGAAGAGGAAACCATTGAAGAAACTATTTCTTATATGGAAAAGATAGCCTATACAAATAAAGAGATTATTGCAGTGAATGATGGTAGTAAAGATGGAACTTGGAAACTATTGCATAAGTTAGCAAAACAATATGACAATCTAAAAATTATAGATTGTAAAGAAAACTGCGGTAAGGCAAATGCTTTAAAACTAGCAACATTTGCATCAAAAGCTGAGTACTTAGTTTGTGTTGATTCTGATGCAGTGCTAGATTCATATGCAGTTCATTATTTAATCTATCATTTTTTATATAAGGGAGAAAGGTTGGGGGCTGTTACTGGTAACCCACGGATACGTAATAGAGATACATTGTTAGCCAAATTACAAATAGTCGAATATGCTTCAATTATTGGAGCAATTAAAAGGTCTCAACGGATTTGGGGCAAGATAATGACGGTTTCCGGTGTAGTTGTTGCCTATCGAAAGAAAGCATTAGTTGATGTAGGGTTGTGGGATCATGACATGATAACTGAGGATATTTCTGTTACTTGGAAATTGCAAGAAAGATTTTGGGATATTCGATATGAACCACGAGCCTTATGCTGGATGTTAGCGCCTGAAACTATTAGTGGTATTTGGAAACAAAGAATCCGCTGGGCACAAGGAGGACAAGAAGTAATATTACGGCATTGGAAAATCATACTAGATTGGCGTCATCGCCGTATTTGGCCAATTTATTATGAACAATGGGCAAGCCTATTTTGGTCCTATTCTTGGGTAATTGTAACAGTATATTATTTTATTACTGCTAAAACCATTCAAGAATTATTCATATGGTTTACTTTTTCATCTTTTGCATTAGTTTTTTTAAGTTTAATACAATTGTGGGCATCTCTAAGAATTGACAGCAAATATGATAATGTTATGCCATATTATTTATGGGCGGCTTGGTATCCAGTTGTGTATTGGGTATTAAATACAACCATTGTAATGTTTGCAATGCCAAAAGCCATTAAAAGTAGGAAAAGAGGAGGATATGCCACATGGACAAGTCCAGACAGAGGGCAGCGGAAAGAGAATTAAATCAATCCTTTATAATAAAATCAAAAAAATCATGGTGGCGTGAAATTATAGTTGGTATATTTTCATTTATAGTATGGTTTTACTGCCTGACAGTAGTATACTTTTTTATTGATGCTATATTTTCATTAAATAATGAATATCCAAGGCTATTTAAAGTAGTTTTTAAAATGGTCAACATTGATATTCGAAACTTTTTTAAGATTGGTGGAATATTGTTTGTTTTAATTTACTTGTTTCTTTCAATTTGGATATATTATAACAAGAAAAAATTTGGGAATTTAACTCGCAGAAAATACCCTGGAATTACATCAAAGGAAGATTTAATGGGATTGAATGCAATTGATGAGTGTACCTTTGAAAAATTGCAAAATGAAAAAGTTATAATATTAGAAACAAATCCAATTAAGGATGGAGAACATTAGCATGAAATTTACCATTGGAAAATTAATAAAAGTTTTAAGCATAGTGTTAATAATAATTATTATAACATTAGTTATTGTTGATAAATTAAGTATAGAAAAAAAACCAGCTATGGATTTTCCAGAACCACTAAAAAAAGACGGTTGTTTAGGCCTTACTTATCATCGTATACGTAGTGATAATACACTAACAAAGATAGTAGAGGGTTTAACTATCTCTGATGAGTTGAGGAATTATTCAGTTTATGAAAGTGAATTTGAAAAACATCTACAAGTTTTAATGGAAAATCATGCTACATTTGTTACACCAGAAGAATTAAGAGAATACCATAAGACAGGTAATTATCCAAAGAATTGTGTTTGGATATCGTTTGATGATGTAGACCAATCCGTCTATAAGAATGCTTTTCCTATATTAAAAAAATATCAAATCCCATTTACTCTATTTATAATAGCAGGGCACGTAGGCGATAGTGATTTTGACAATCTCACATTAGTCAATTGGAATGAAATACAGGAAATGATAGATAGTGGACTGGCAACAGTGGGCTCTCATACACATGATATGCATTATCTAGTAGATGATAAACCTGTATTTTTTGATCCTGAACGAAAATTAGACTTTTTAGATGATTTAATAAAAAGTAAAAGTACTATTGAAACTAATTTAAAAGGAGTGGAAGTAGCAGACTTTGCCTATCCCTATGGAGAAGGAAAAGATGAATTAGTCCCTATCATCAAGGAAGCAGGATTTTTATCTGCATATATTTTAGCGCCAAGAGTTATATCTGAAGAAAACGCATCATATTGGCAAAATAGAATTTTAGTAGATGACACTGTATTTCAAGGGACTGTTGTGCCATGGCTAAAATAGTAAGACAGGGGGACGTCGTTTCACTGAAAAAGCGGAATTTCTCCCCCCTAACATAAATTTTCTACTTTGCAATTTATTTCAAAACCGTAGCAGTAACACTGTCCTTTTGTTGCGGAACATAAGAAGAGTGCTAAATAACTCTACTTTAATCGTAACTATAGTCTTGAACTTTTAACTGTAAGCCTTTTGAAATTTGTTGATAGGGGACATACTCATAATAGATATTATTTTAATTTAACTTTTTGCTGTATAAATAATAAGTAGCCATATACACTAACGGAAGTATTGCAAGAAATGATACTATATTTATTACGGTAAAATTCACACTATTAGACACCTCACCAAATTCAATAAAATATCGACAAATCATTCCTAGCAACAAACTAATAAATGAAACACTATATGTTTTTATAACCTTGTCCTTACCAAGCAAAGCAACAAGCATTAATGGCACTATATACACTGCATTTACTAAGTGTAAAATTATATTTGTATAGCCTGCATATTGCGGAAATAGTGGGAAACCTGCACAACCAACGAATATTGCAATATAAGCTATAAAAATTGTCCAGGATAGTTTCTTGTTTTTATTTACCAACTTACTTAAATTGTTTATCTGTTCCATTTTACAAAACCTCCTATTATATAAATTATCTTCTCAACAAATTCCTAGTTTATCAGTATAACTATATAAATAATCACTAGCTTGTGGTTTCATATTATTATGTATTAATAAATTTTATTTTCATCTTATAAAAGCTTTCTTATGGATAGCAGCTAATGTTTTGCACTCAAGACATTCATGAGCCTTAGCTAGGCCATAAGAAATTTTCAGATTGTTATACTTTCGCTATAATACCTATTAATGAGCAGACTATAATTAAAATATTTATACCCAATAACATTCAAATACCCCCATTTTTTTAACTTGGACATAATAGTTTTTGCTATTTCTTATTTAGTTCTATGAACTCTCTTTTTAAAATTCTCATCATAACAAAATCATAATACTTGTAGTTATAGTAGTAGCCCTCTTCTTGAATACCTTCTTGCTTAAAACCAACCTTCTTATAAAAACTCAAAGCGTTATCATTGAAACCGACTACTCCTATAGATATCCTATTAAAATTTAGATATCCAAAAGCATAATCCATCATAAGATTAATTGTCTCTGTTCCATAGCCTTTGTGCTGATCCTCTTTATCTGGGAGTATGATTGTTAAATCCGTTGTTGCCCAAGCAGGGAACATCCTTAAGAGGCCTGTT